>MTLE01000563.1_pt2 | contig 117240 bp, 95 predicted proteins | sample 1982461 | NCBI WGS metagenome assembly MTLE01 (sample SAMN05712605, study PRJNA340218) | biofilm metagenome | isolation source: sample SPL anode biofilm adapted to -200 mV | place: USA | collected 2012-02-03
CGTGCCCTCCCGGGCGAGCCGTTCGCAGGCGGCGTCATCGAAGGCGAAGAGGTTCATGGGGTGCTCCAGAACGGGGCCAGGCGCCGGACGCCCTCCCGGATGAGGGCGGGATCCCCCGCGTAGCTGAGACGCACGAAGCCACGGCCCCGCTCCCCGAAGGCCTGGCCGGGCACCACCACCACCCGGCCTTCGTCGCGCAGGCGCAGGCAGAAGGGCATGGGATCGACCCCCGGCGGCAGGGCCAGCCAGTGATAGAAGCCCCCCGCGCCGTGCGCGGGGGCGGTCCCGAAGTGGCGCGCGAACGACTCCGAGAAGGCGTCCCACCGCGCCCGCAGGTGGTCCCGCGCCTGGGCGAGCACCGCATCCGATTCCCGCACCAGGGCCAGGGCCGCCAGCTGGGAGGTGCGGGCCGGCGCGGTGACCATGTAGGCATGCACCAGGCGCGCCGGGGCCAGCAGCGGGGCCGGCCCCAGGGCCCAGCCCACCCGCAGTCCGGGGGCGCCCCAGGCCTTGCTCACGGAGCCCAGGACGATGCCTTCCCGCGTGACGTCGCGCAGCGAGGGCGCCGGGTCCCCCAGGCGCAGGTCGCGGTAGACCTCGTCGGAGACGAGCAGCACGCCGCGCCCGGCGCAGGCCTGGGCCACCTCCGCCAGGGCCGCCCGGGAGCACCCGGCGCCCGTGGGATTCCCGGGATGGTTCACCAGGGCCATGCGGGCCCGGGGGGCGGCGTCCAGGGCCGCCGTGAACAGGTCCGCGTCCAGCACGGAGCCGGGGCCCAGGGCGTAGGGCACGGGCTCGGCCCCGGCCATGCGGGCCAGGGCGGGGTAGGCCAGGAAGCCCGGGTCGGGCACCAGCACGGCGTCCCCGGGATCCGCGTAGGCCTGGACCAGGGCGAACAGCGCGCCCTGGCTGCCGGCGGTGAGGAGGACCTCCTGGGCCGGAGCGCCGTGGAAGGCCCCCACCGCCTCCTGCAGCTCGGGCAGGCCCGCGTTGGGCCCGTAGGCGCAGGGGCCGGAAGTGCGCGCCAGGGCCTCCACCGCGGGCAGGGGCAGGTCCCAGCCGGGTTCCCCCAGGCCCATGGGCACGGCGTCCGGAGGCGCGCCTTCGGAAAGGGCCCGGATGGGGCTGGGGCGCAGGTGGGCGAGGCGCGCGGCGGGGTTCAACGGAGGGCCTCCTCCAGGGCGGTGCCGGCGTCGGTCTTCCCGTCGCGGTACTTGACGATGCAGGGGGCGCTCACCGACAGGCGCTTCTGCATGGCGTACACGCCCGATGCGGGCCGGGTGCCGGGCACCACCACCGCGCCCTCGGGCACCACGCGGGTGATCTCGCGCCCGTTGACCAGATCGAAGATGCGCGTGGAGGCCGTGAGCAGGACGCCCGGGGCCAGCACCGCCCGGCGCTTGACCACCACCCCTTCGAACAGGCCGCAGAGGCCGCCCACGAAGGCGTCGTCCTCCACCACCACGGGCAGGGCCCCGGCGGGCTCCAGCACGCCGCCCACCTGGGCCGCGGCCGACAGGTGCACGCGCTTGCCGATCTGGGCGCAGCTGCCCACCAGGGCATGGCTGTCCACCAGGGCCCCCTCGTCCACGAAGCACCCGACGTTGAGGTAGGCCGGCGGCACGATGACCACCCCCGGGGCGACGCAGGCGCCGCGGCGCACGGCGCTTCCGCCCGGCACCAGGCGCACCCCGTCGGCCAGGGCGAAGGCCCTGGGGGGGTAGGCGGTGCGGTCGAAGCAGGGCCCGGGCCAGCCCGGCACTTCGGCGGTGGCGGTGGAACGGAAGCCGGCCAGGATGGCGGCCTTCACCCAGGCGTTGGCGTGCCAGCTCCCCTCGGCGTCGGGGAAGGCCGCGCGGACGGCGCCGCGCTCCAGGGCGTCCAGGAAGACCTCGAAGACCCGGGGCAGGGCCGGGTCGGCGAGGATCGCGTCCATGGGGCGGGAGTAGAAGATCTGCAAGTCCATCACGCCACCTCGCCGCGGCGGGGTAGGAGCCCCGCGAGGCGGGCCCGGGTGGCTTCGGTGGCCGGCACCAAAGGCAGGCGCAGGGTGGGGCCGCACAGGCCCAGGAGCTCCAGGGCCGCCTTCAGTGGGATGGGATTGCTCTCCAGGAAGAGGGCGTCCATGAGGGGCAGCAGCCTCTGGTGGAGGGCGATGGCCTCGTCCCTGCGGCCCTCCAGGGCCAGCGCCACCAGCCGCGCCGTCTCCCGGGGCAGGGCGTTGCCCAGGACGCTCACAAGGCCCGAGGCGCCCACGGCGATGCTGGCCAAGGCCAGGTTGTCGTCGCCCGCGAGCAGCGTCCTGCCCCCGGGCAGGGTGCGGGCGATCTCAGCGATCTGGGCGAGGTTGCCGCTGGATTCCTTCACCGCGGCCACCTGGGGGTTCTCCCACAGCCGGGCCAGGGCCTGGGGCGTGAGGTTGATCCCCGTGCGTCCCGGCACGTTGTAGACGATCAGGGGCAGGCCGGGGGCCGCCTCGGCCACGGCCTCGAAGTGGGCCCGGAGGCCGTCCGGGGTGGGCTTGTTGTAGTAGGGGGTGACCACCAGCGCGCCGTGGGCGCCCTGGGCCTGGGCCCGGCGGGTCCATGCCGCGGCCTGCCGCGTGGCGTTGGAGCCGGTTCCCACGAGGACCGTGGCGGAACCGGCCTCCTCCAGGGTGGCGTCCACCAGGGCGTCCCGCTCGTCATCCAGGATGGCCGGGGCCTCGCCGGTGGTCCCCAGGACCACCAGGTGGGCCCCGCCGCCGGCCACGTGGCGCACGAGGCGACGGTAGGCGGGCAGGTCGATCTCCCCCGCCGGGGTGAAGGGCGTGGCCAGGGCCACGAAGAGTCCAGTGAAGGTCATGGCCGGTCTCCGAAAAGGGGGTCGAGGATCTCGCGGGCGAAGTCGTCGAAGGTGCAGAGGCCCTTGCGGCCCCGCAGCCAGCGCGCCGCGCGCAGGGCGCCCCGGGCGAACACGGCCCGGGAGCGGGCCTGGTGGGAAAGGCGCAGGGTCTCGGCGGGGCCGTCCAGGCCCAGGGTGTGGGCGCCGAACTCGGAGCCGGCGCGAATGACCGAGATGCCCAGCTGGTCGGGCGCGGGCGGGGCGAGGGTCCAGCCCGTCTTGCCGGGGAAGCCGGCCAGGACGGCATCGGCCAGCCTGCGGGCGGTGCCGCTGGGGGCGTCGGCCTTGAGGCGGTGGTGGTGCTCCAGGAGGTAGGGGTCCAGGTCCCCGTCCAGGGCCGCGAAGCGTCCCAGGATGGTGGAAAGCCGCACCATGAGGGCCACGGCCAGGCTGAAGTTGGGCGCGGCCAGCACCCCGATGCGTCCGCCGATGCGCGCCTCGATGCCGGGCAGCGCCCACCCCGTGGCGCCGATCACCAGGTCCGCGCCTTTATCCAGGGCCCAGGCCAGGTGGCCGTCCACGGCGCCCGCGACGCTGGCGTCGATGGCCAGGTCCACGGGGGTGGGCGCCTCCCCGGGACCCAGCACCCAGGCCAGTTCCAGGTCGGGGGCCGTCTGGGCCTCCAGGGCGATGGCCGAACCCAGGCGGCCCTTTCCGAAGATGCCGATCCTCATGCCGCGCCTCCCCCGATGAGGACGGCGTGGAGGCGCCGCACGGCCTCCTTCGCCTCGCCGGCGGCGACGACGATGCTCAGGTTGATCTCGTTGGCACCCATGCTGATCATCTCCACGTTGATCTCGCTCATGGCGCCGAAGGCCTGGCCCGTGATGCCCGGGGTGTGCTTGAGCCGCTCGCCCACGATGGCCACGATGGCGCGGTCCCGGGCCACTCCCACGGTGGCGAAGGCCGACAGGTTGGCGATCAGCTCCTCCAGGGGCGCGTCGGCCTCCACCGTGAGGCTGACGCTCACCTCGGCGGTGGCGATGAGGTCCACGCTCACCCGGTGCCGGGCGAAAACGTCGAAGAGCCGTGCCAGGAAGCCGCTCTGGTTCAGCATGCGGGCCGAAGCCACGGTGAGGACCGTCACCGGGCCCCGGTGGGCGAGGGCCGTGACGGGCCGGCCCGTGCGCACCTCGGCGGTGATGGTGGTGAAGCGGCCCCCGGGCCTGCGGGTATGGCGGACCGTGACGGGGATGCCCTTGTCCACCGCGGGCTGGATGGTGGCGGGGTGGAGCACCTTGGCGCCGAAGGCGGCCAGCTCCCCGGCCTCGGCGAAGCTCAGCTCGGGAATGGGCTGGGCCTCGGGCACCACCCGCGGGTCGCTGGTGAGCACGCCCTCCACGTCGGTCCAGATCTGGATGTCCTCGGCCCCCAGCGCCGCGCCGAACAGCGCGGCGCTGAAGTCGCTGCCGCCGCGGCCCAGGGTGGTGGTGAGGCCCTGGGCGGTGGCGCCGATGTAGCCCTGGGTGACCACGGGGCCGCCGGGACCCAGGAGGGGCGCGATGATCGAAGCCGCCAGCGCATCCAGCTCAGGCCCCAGGGGCCGGGCCGAGCCGAAGGCGGCGTCGGTGCGCACCACGGTCCTGGCATCCAGCCAGGGCGCGCCCATGTGGGCCGCGAGGATACGGGTGGAAAGCCGCTCGCCGATGCTGGCGATGGCGTCCATGCTTCGCGGCGAAAGTTCCTTGAGGAGCGCCACGCCCCGCAGCAGGAGGTCCAGTTCGGCGGCGAGGCCGGCCAGGGCCGCGTCCAGTTCCCCGGAAAGCCCGCCGGGCATGAGCGCTTCCGCCAGGGCGCGGTGGCGGTCCACGAGCGCGGCGTGGAGGGCCAGGGCCGCGGGCAGGTCTCCGGCCTCGGCCCGGGAGGCCGCCTCGAAGAGCTGGTCGGTGGTGCCGGCCGTGGCCGAGAGGACCACCAGCGGGGAACGGGCCCGGGCCGCCGTGGCCAGGGCCGCCACTTCGCGCATGCGGGGCGCGTCGGCCACGGAGGAGCCGCCGAACTTCATGACGATCATCGCGCACCCCCGGAGGGTGCGGGAACCGGGTTGGGCAGGTGTGTCACGAGGGCCTCCGTCAGGAAACGGATGAAGACCCTTGACCCCTCCCCGGCCCCTGGCGGACCGGCTTGTCGTCCTAAGGCACTCCGCGGCGAATTGGCGCCGCGACAGCCGCCGGGTGTTAGCCCTGACGTCCAGGGAGTGCGTCGATGATCCGCAACCCCTTCGGCGATCCTCCCCTTTCAGCGGAGATCAACGGGTTCATCAACCCTCCCTCGGCCTACTGATGGGAATCGCTCCTCCATCGGTTTTTCAACCGTGTCACATTCCCACCCGGAGTGCAACATACTTGGGGCATGTCCAAGGTTCCTTCCACCCCGGCCACTCGTCTGCTCAGGGAACTCAAGATCCCCTATACGGAACATTTGTACACCTACCAGGACCACGGCGGCACGCAGGTGGCCGCCCAGTCGCTGGGCGTGGACGAGCATGCGGTGGTGAAGACCCTCGTCATGGAGGACGAGGCCGCCCGCCCGCTGATCGTGCTCATGCACGGCGACCGGGAAGTGAGCACCAAGGCCCTGGCGCGGCAAATCGGCTGCAAGACCGTGCACATCTGCAAGCCCGAGGTGGCCACCCGGCACTCCGGGTACCTGGTGGGCGGCACCAGCCCCCTGGGCACCCGCAAGGCGATGCCCGTGTACGTTGAGCGGGGCATCCTCGCCCTGGAGCGGATCTACCTCAACGGGGGGAGCCGGGGCTTCCTGGTGGGGCTGGCCCCTGAGGACCTGGCGCGGGCCGTGGGCACTGTGGCGGTGGAGGCGACCCAGGAAGGATGAGCCGACCGGGGAACCCTGGATGACAACGGGCGACCCTTGGGTCGCCCGTTTTTTGAAAGATTAATTCGTCCGGATCACTCGGCGGGTTCGTCCGGATCCGGACTCGGCGCCTCGCCCACGTGGTCCAGGGGGTGCTCCTCGTGGTGGTGGTGGGGGGTCACCTTGCCGTCCAGGAAGGCCCAGTTGATGGGGTAGACCTCCGGGTCGAAGATGACGAAGTAGAAGTGCCACACGATGATGGCCAGGGTGGCCAGGATGGCTTCGTAGTAGTGGACGGTGATGGAGACGTCCACGATCCAGCGGGGCATCCAGCGGGTGAAGTACATCTTGAACCAGATGAGGGCGCCGGTGGTGCCCATGAGGAAGGTGCCCCACACCACGGCCCAGTACTCGGCCTTCTCGGCGTAGCCGAAGCGCTTGAACTGGGGCTTGGCCGCGCCGGGCACCACGAGGTACTTCAGGTGCGTGAACACGTCCTTGAGGTCCTTGGTCTCGGGCAGCATGTCCATGACGAACTTCCGGCCGTCCTTGGTGAAGATGGCGTAGAAGAGGTGCACGACCGCGCCGGTGATCATGACCACGGCCGCGATGCGGTGGCCGATGCGGCGCACCACTTCGCTCGAGCCCATGCACCAGCCCAGCCAGGAGTTGGGGTACTTGAGGGCGAAGCCGCTCACCACCAGGAAGATGAAGCTGGAGGCCAGCATGGCGTGCTGGATGCGGGCCTGGACGTTCATGCGGACCACGGTGCGGTTGGGGTCGCGCAGGGCGGCCAGGGCCTTCTTGCGCAGGATCAGGATGTTGTGGATGCCCATCCCGCCGATGGTCACGATGATCAGCGAAAGGTAGGTGTAGCGCACCCAGTGGTCCACCTTGCTGCCGATGTCCGAGACCTCCTTCTTGTCCACGTGGATCTTGCCCAGCGAGAACTTCTCGTTGGCGTTGGGGTGGCACTTCTGGCAGGTCTGGACGAGGTTGGCCTTGTTGACCGAGGAACGGGTGTCCGAGGCCGGCAGCACCAGGTGGTAGCCGTGGCAGCTGGCGCAGTTGGCGGCGTTGGCCGAGCCCATCTTGGCGGCCATGCCGTGGTAGCTCTCGAAGAAGGTGGTGACGCGGTTGTCGGGAAGGTCGAACTTGGCGTTCATGCGGGAGGAGCCGTGGCAGCGGCTGCAGACCATCTGGGAGACCTTCATGGGCGAAGCCGACTTCAGGCCCTCGATGGCGTGGTCCGAGTGGCAGTCCGTGCACACCGGGGCTTCCCGGATGCCGGCGGCCGCGGCCTGGCCGTGCACCGAGGCGTCCATGGCGGACACGGCGTCCGGGTGGCACTGGCCGCAGGTGATGTGCAGGTTCTCCCGCCGCACCGGCGAGGTGGGCGCGGTGGCCTTGACGATCTCATGGGTGCCGTGGCACTCGGCGCAGCCCGCCGCGCCGGCGTTGCCGGCCTTCCGGGCCCGGCCGTGGGTGCTGGCTTCGTAGGTCTTGGAGGGCTTCTCGTGGCAGCTGGCGCAGTCCACCGGAGCCAGCTTGACGCCGGGATGGGTGGCGGTGTCCAGGTCCGCGTGGCAGCTCACGCAGCCGTTGCCCGCGTGGATGGAGCCTTCGAACTTGGCCTTGTCCACGAAGGGGGCCTGCTTGCCCTTGGCGGTGGCGGCGGGCTTGCGCCCGTGGCAGGCGAAGCAGGCCGCGTCCGGCCCCGAAGGCTGGGCTGAGAGGGTCAGGGCAGCGGCCAGGGCCAGCAGCGACGATCGTACGATTCCCAAGTTCATCAAAGGACCTTTCCATCCGAAAATCTGAAATCCCAGTCTAGGGTTTTTTCCATGTAAGAAAAGTCACTTTACCGGGGGTTTCCTTCTTTTTCGATGAAAATGAGTCTCGCATTCGTTGTCCGGAAATCCCACTGGGACCGGGAATCTGCTACGCTAGTCGTTCGCGCCTCACCATCGGGGCGCACCTTTTTTTATATGGCACCTACCTCCGCAGACACCCGCCCCTCCTTCCGCCATCGCGCGGAAGCGGGCCTGTTCCACCTGGTGGAAGGCATCGTCAGCCGCCTGCCCTGGGAGACCACCCTCGTCCTGGGCCGCGGCCTGGGGCGCCTGGCCCATGCCCTGGACCGGCGCCACCGCACGGTGGTGCGGGACAACCTGCGCAAGGCCGACCTGGGCCTGACCGAGGCCGGGGTCCGGGCCGTCTCCCTGGACTGCTTCGAGCACTTCGGCACCCTGGCCCTCACGGCCATCCACCTGCTCCACATGGACGAGGAGGAGCTGGCGCGCCGCGTGAAGGTGGTGGGGGTCGAGAACTACGACGCCGCCCGGGCCGCGGGGAAGGGCTTCATCGTCCTCACCGGCCACTACGGCAACTGGGAGGCCACGGCCCTGGCCCTCAGCGCCCTGGGGCGGACCCTCTCGGTCATCGGCCGGGAGCTGGACAACCCCCTCCTGGAGCCCCGGCTCCGGCAGCTGCGGGGGCGCTTCGGCAACGAGGTGATCCCCAAGGACGGGGCCTTCCGCGGGGCCATCAAGGCGCTTCGGGAAGGCAAGGCCGTGGGCTTCCTCCTGGACCAGGACGCCCTCACCGCGGGCGTCTGGGTGAAGTTCCTGGGCCGCTGGGCCTCCACCTTCCCTTCCGCCGGGCTCCTGGCGGTCAAGTACGGCCTCCCCGTCGTCCAGCTCCGGAGCTGGCCCAACCCCGACGGCACCATCACGGTGTCGGTCGAGCCGCCCTTCCAGGTGCCCGTGACCGGGGCCATGGACCGGGACGTCTGGACCGCCACGCAGATCATGACCCAGAAGATCGAGGCCGATATCCGGCGGGAGCCTCGATGGTGGTTCTGGATGCATCGCCGGTTCAAGACCCGGCCCGGCGAGGGCGACCCCCTCCCGGCGCCGCTACCTCCTGATGAATGGCTCCTCAACAGCCGTTGAATCCCTCCCGGGGCTTTGGCCCCCCGACCCTGGACTTCCCCATGCCCAAGCACGTTCTCGCAAAGCTCGAGGTCGAACTGAAGGCCCTCAAGCAGGCCCTGCTCGTCGACATTCCCAAGGAAATCGCCAGCGCCGCCTCCCAGGGCGACCTGTCGGAAAACGCCGAATACGAGCAGGCCCTCGCCAAGAGGGACATGTTCCAGAACAAGGTCGTCGTCCTGGAAAAGCGCATCGCCGAGGTGGCCAGCCTCGACCTGGACCGCCTGCCCAAGGACAAGGTGGCCTACGGCACCCGGGTCACCCTCCTGGACCTTGACTCGGACAAGGAAGTCACCTACAAACTGGTGCTGCCCGAGGAGTTGGGGGACCACCCCGACCACCTGAGCATCAGCTCCCCCATCGGGATGGCCCTGGTGGGCCTCGAGGAAGGGGCGGAAGTGAAGATCAAGATTCCTGCGGGCATCAAGCGTTTCGAGGTCCTGGGGCTGGTCACCGTCCACCACCAGTGACGCCCGGCACGCGATTGCCAGGTGCCCGGAGGGCGCGCAGGCCCCACAATGAACGACGCAGTGGAGGGAGATCCCATGACAAAGCCCAAGCGTGACCAGCAGTGCTCCTTCTGCGGCAAGGCCCCCAACGAGGTCGAACAGCTCCTGGCTGGCCCCAACGCCTATATTTGCAATGAATGCGTTGAGGCCGGCCAGCTCCAGCTGCGCATGAGCCGCCAGGGCAAGCCAGCGGGCAAGCATGAGCCCCGCCTTTCCCGGCCCAAGGAGATCAAGGCCTTCCTGGACGACTACGTGATCGGGCAGGAGGGCGCCAAGAAGCGCCTGGCCGTGGCGGTGTACAACCACTACAAGCGCATCCTCACCCCCCAGAAGAGCCTGGGCGCCAGCGAGGTGGAACTGTCCAAGAGCAACATCCTCCTCATCGGCCCCACGGGCACCGGCAAGACCCTCCTGGCCCAGACGCTCGCTCGTATGCTCGATGTGCCCCTGGCCATGGCCGACGCCACCACCCTCACGGAGGCCGGCTACGTGGGCGAGGACGTGGAGAACATCCTCACCAAGCTGCTCCAGGTGGCCAACTACGACGTGGAGCGGGCCCAGCGGGGCATCGTCTTCATCGACGAGATCGACAAGGTGGGCCGCAAGAGCGAGAACCCCAGCATCACCCGGGACGTGTCCGGCGAGGGCGTGCAGCAGGCCCTCCTGAAGCTGGTGGAAGGCACCGTGGCCAACGTCCCCCCCCAGGGCGGCCGCAAGCACCCCCACCAGGAGTTCATCCAACTGGACACCTCGAACATCCTCTTCATCTGCGGCGGCGCCTTCGTGGGCATCGAGGACACCATCAAGCAGCGGGTGCGCGCCAAGGCCGTGGGCTTCGGCGCCAAGGTCACCTCCAAGGGCAGCAAGGACAACCTCCTCCGCCTGGTGGAACCCGAGGACATCATCAAGTTCGGCCTGATCCCCGAGCTGGTGGGCCGCCTTCCCGTGGTGGCCACCCTCCAGCCCCTGGACCGGGACGCCCTGGTGGCCATCCTCACCCAGCCCAAGAACGCCGTCACCAAGCAGTTCACGCGGCTGTTCGAGATGGACGACATCGAGCTGACCTTCGAGGCCGGCGCCCTGGACACCATCGCCGACCAGGCCCTGCTGCGCAAGCTGGGCGCCCGCGGCCTGCGTTCCATGCTCGAGCAGATCCTCCTGGAGCCCATGTTCGAACTGCCCAGCGAGGAGCGCACCTCCAAGGCCACGCTGCACCTCACGCGGGCCATGGTGGAAAAGGAGCTGGGCATCGCCAGCCTGCCGATCCCCGCCGCGGGCTAGGCTTCCGGGGACCCCGACGATGGCCAACCCCCTCCGCAAGACCATCACCCTCCCCGCCATCCCCATCCGGGACATGGTGCTCTTCCCGGGCGCCCGGGTGCCCTTCATGGTGGGCCGGCGCGCCTCGGTGAAGACCCTCGAGCTGGGCATCAAGGTGGGCGACCACCTGCTCCTGCTCACCCAGCGCGACCCCAAGGAGGAGCAGCCCAAGCAGGAGTCCATCCACGCCGTGGGCACGCTGGCGCTGGTGGAGTCCCTCATCCCCCTGCCGCGGGACTACTACAAGGTGGGCGTCAAGGGCGTCGCCCGGGTGCGCCTGGAGCGGTACCTGGACGACGGCGACGTGGTGCAGGCTGAGGTGGAGCTCCTCCCCGAGCCCGAGACTCCGGGCGGGCCCGCCCTCCAGGAGGCCTTCGGCTCGGCGGTGGAGGGCTTCCTCCTGCGCAACCCCGAACTGGCCCGGGTCCTGAACCTGGACCCCGCCATCCCCCTGGGCCAGGCCATCGACGCGGTGGCCGCGGTGCTGCCCGCGGACGTGCGCGACAAGCAGGGCGTGCTCGACCAGCTGGAGATCGAGCCGCGGCTCCACACCCTTCTCAAGCTCCTGGAATCGGACGCCGCGCTGCACCAGGCCGAGGGCCGGGACGAGGCCGGGAACCTCGACAAGGACCACAAGGCCTTCGTGCTGGGCGAGAAGATGCGGGGAATCCTGCCCGAAGGCAGGAAGGACGAGCTGGCCCAGCTGCGGGAACGGATCCTGAAGGCCGGGATGGGCGAGGAGGCCGAAGGCAAGGCCCTGGAGGAGGTGGACCGCCTGGAGGGCATGCCCCCCCAGAGCGCCGAGGCCACCGTGAGCCGCACCTACGTCGACTGGCTCCTGGCGTTGCCCTGGACGAAGCTCGCCGACGACCGCCTGGACCTGGACGAGGCCGAACGCATCCTGGACGAGGACCACGCGGGCCTGGAGAAGGTCAAGGGGCGGATCCTGGAGTACCTCGCCGTCATGCGCCGGCTGCGGGACCGCAACGCGGGCGCCCCCCTGCGCGGCCCCATCCTCTGCCTCGTGGGCCCTCCCGGCGTGGGCAAGACGAGCCTGGCGCGGTCCATCGCCCGGGCCCTGAACCGGCCCTTCCTCCGATTCTCCCTGGGCGGCGTGCGGGACGAGGCGGAGATCCGCGGCCACCGCCGCACCTACATCGGCTCCATGCCCGGGCGCATCATCTCCCTCCTCAAGAAGGGCGGGGTGCGCAATCCCCTCATGCTCCTGGACGAGATCGACAAGATGGGCTCCGACTGGCGGGGCGACCCCAGCTCGGCCCTGCTGGAGGTGCTGGACCCCGAGCAGAATTCCACCTTCCAGGACCACTACCTGGACGTGGGTTTCGACCTGGGCCAGGTGCTCTTCCTCACCACCGCCAACGTGCGCGGCCAGATCCCCCTGCCCCTGGACGACCGCCTCGAGGTGATCGAGCTGAGCAGCTACACCCTGGGCGAGAAGAAGGCCATCGCCCGGGCCCACCTGGTTCCCAAGGCCCTGGAGCGCCACGGCATGGGGGACCTGGGCATCACGTTCCGGGACGAAGCCCTGGAGAAGGTCGTCCAGGCCTACACCAAGGAGGCCGGGGTGCGCCAGCTGGAACGGGAGATCTCCGCCGTGCTGCGCAAGCTGGCCCGCCAGAGCCTCCAGCCCGGGCCCTTCGACCCCGTCGTCACCCCGGACCGCCTGCCCTCGCTCCTGGGCCCCGAGCGGTTCCTGGAGTCCCCCCTGTCGCGCCAGCCCGCCCCGGGCGTGGTCAACGGCCTGGCCTGGACGCCCACCGGCGGCGACCTCCTGACCATCGAGGCCGCGCGCCTTCCGGGCAAGGGCGTCCTCAAGCTCACGGGCAAGCTGGGCGAGGTGATGCAGGAGAGCGCCAACCTCGCCCTGAGCTACGTGCGCATGCGCGCCGACAGCCTGGGCCTCGCGCCCGACTTCCTCGAGAAGACCGATCTCCACGTGCACCTTCCCGAGGGCGCCATCCCCAAGGACGGCCCCAGCGCCGGCATCACGCTGGCCACGGCCCTCGTCTCGGCCCTCACGGACGTTCCCGTCCGCGCCGACCTGGCCATGACCGGCGAGCTCACCCTGAGCGGCAAGGTACTGCCCATCGGCGGCCTCAAGGAGAAGCTTCTGGCCGCCCACCGCATGGGGTGCCGCGCCGTCGTCATCCCCGCCGACAACGCCCGGCACCTGGAGGAGCTGCCCGCCGAGGTGCGCGAGGGGCTCGAGATCCACCTGGTGAGCCGCATGGACGAAGTGATCCCCCTGGCCCTGGTCAGAACTTGACCTTCACGCCGGCGCGGTAGTAGTTGTCGGCCACCACGCCCGCCTCCAGGAACACCGAGACCACCTGGAACCGCCGGCGCCAGGGCCGGGGCAGGGCGTAGCTGATGGCCGCGTGGGCCGCGACGTTGAGGATGCACAGCTGCGTGATGGTCTTCGCGCTGGGGTGGCGGGGCAGGAGGGGGTTGCGCTCATAGCGGTTCCCGTCCTCGATCTGCCGGCTCTGGCTGCAGTCCATGGCCACCATGGCCACGTAGGAGAGCTCCCAGGCGGTGTCGGCCTTGGACCAGGGATCCGCGGCCCGGGCGGGCATGGCGAGGCAGAGGGCCGCCAGGCCCCAGGTGAGGCTTTTCAACATGGTTCACGACCCTCCGGCGATCGGGGTGAACCCAAATATGATTAATTAATTTATCGGCGCAAGCCCCGTGCCCGCTCGTTTACAACTGCAACACTCGAGCAACTTTCCCCAACCCGCCCCGGGCAAGCGACAATGGCCTTCTATGACTTTCGCGCACCTCCACCTCCACACCGAGTATTCCCTCCTCGACGGCCTCACCCGCATCCCCGATCTGGTCAAGAAGTGCAGGGCCACCGGCATGAACTCGGTGGCGGTGACCGACCACGGCAACATGTTCGGCATGATGAAGCTGTTCGACGCCTGCGAGAAGACGGCGGACAAGGACGGGAACTGGGCCGTCAAGCCCATCCTCGGCTGCGAGGTGTACGTGGCCCCCCGGTCGAGGCACGACCGCAAGCTGGACAACGCCGCCCTGAACGCCGAGGGCCTCGAGGACTGTCTGGATCCCTCCGGCCAGCGGGACGCGGGCTACCACCTGGTGCTCCTGGCCAAGAACCCGGTGGGCTTCCGCAACCTCTCCAACCTGGTCTCAAAGGGCTTCACGGAAGGCTTCTACTACAAGCCCCGGGTGGACAAGGAGCTGCTGCGGGAGAACAGCGAGGGCCTCATCGCCCTCACGGCGTGCCTGGGCGGCGAGGTGCAGGCCCGGCTCCTCTCGGGCAACATCGACGCCGCCGAACGCGTGGCCCGGGACTACCAGAGCATGTTCGGCGAGGACTTCTACCTGGAGATCCAGGACCAGGGCTTCGAGGCCGAGCGCCTGATCATCCCAAGCCAGTTCGAGCTCTCCCGGCGCACGGGCATCCCCCTGGTGGCCACCAACGACGCCCACTACCTCAACCACGACGACGCGGACCTCCACGACACGCTCCTTTGCATCGGAACCAAGCGGTTCAAGAGCGAGGCCAAGCGCATGCGCTTCTCCACGGACCAGTTCTTCGTGAAGTCGCCCGAGGAGATGGCCGCCGTCTTCCCGGACCACCCCGAACTGCTCGAGCGCACCCTGGAGATCGCCTCCAAGATCGACCTCTTCCCCATCACCCGGAAGCCCATCACGCCGCAGTTCCCGGTGCCCTCCGGGCACACCCTGGAGAGCTACTTCGTGCAGGTGGCCCGGGAGACCTTCGAGGAGCGTCTCCGGGAATGCCAGGTGCTGTGGCAGGCCGGGGCCCTCAAGCACTCCGAGGAGAAGTACCGCGCCCGCCTCGAGTTCGAGCTGGACACCATCCTGAAGATGGGGTTCCCAGGCTACTTCCTGCTGGTGTGGGACTTCATCCGCAAGGCCCGCGAGATGGGCGTCCCGGTGGGCCCGGGCCGCGGCAGCGCCGCCGGCAGCATCGTGGCGTGGTCCATGCACATCACCGACATCGACCCCATGCAGTACGACCTGCTCTTCGAACGGTTCCTGAACCCCGAGCGCATCTCCATGCCCGACGTGGACATCGACTTCTGCCGGGACGGGCGCCAGAAGGTCATCGACTACGTCACCGAGGCCTACGGCAAGGAGCGCGTCAGCAACATCGTCACCATCAACCAGCTCAAGACCAAGGCCGTCATCAAGGACGTGGCCCGGGTCTTCGAGAAGGACTTCGCCTTCGCCAACAACCTCACCAAGCTCGTGCCCCAGGAGCCCGGCAAGCCCATCACCGTGGCCATGGCGCTGGAGCAGAGCGACAAGCTGCGCGAGCTCTACGACTCCGAGCCCGAGGTGAAGAACATCCTGGACATCTCCGCGCGCCTGGAAGGCCTCGCGCGAAACACCGGCGTGCACGCCGCCGGCGTGATCATCGCCCCCGACGACCTCACCCGCTTCGCCCCCCTCAGCCGGGACAAGGACGGCAAGGTCATGGTGCAGTACACCATGACCGAGGCCGAGCGCGCCGGCCTCCTGAAGATGGACTTCCTGGGCCTGGAGACCCTCACCCAGATCGCCAAGACCCAGGGCTACATCGCCCAGACCCAGGGCCACCCCCTGGACATGACGCTCATCCGGACCTTCGACGACAAGAAGACCTTCGACCTGTTCAGCCAGGGGGACACCGACGGCATCTTCCAGTTCGAATCCGGCGGCATGAAGTCGCTGCTGGCCAAGCTGCGCCCCGACCGCTTCGACGACCTCATCGCCCTCAACGCGCTGTTCCGCCCCGGCCCCCTCGGCGCCGGCATGGGCGACACCTACGTGAACCGCCGCCACGGCCGCGAGCCCGTGACGTACATGTTCCCCACCCTCGAGCCCATCCTCGCCCCCACCTACGGCGTGATCCTGTACCAGGAGCAGGTGATGCAGATCGCCAGCCTCATCGCCGGTTACTCCCTGGGCGAGGCCGACATGCTCCGGCGCGCCATGGGCAAGAAGGACAAGGAGAAGATGGCGAAGGAGAAGACCAAGTTCATCGAGCAGGGCGTGCTGCGCGGCTACGAGCGGGACAAGGTCTCCGAACTGTTCGACCTGATCGAGTACTTCGCGGGCTACGGTTTCAACAAGTGCGTCCACGGCTCCACGCGCGTGATGCATGCGGACACCGGCGAGGTCCGGACGGTGGAGGAGATCTTCAACGAGGATCTGCCCTGGAGGATCCATGCCGTGGGCGCCTGCGGGAAGCTGAGGGCGCGGAAGGTCGAGAACGTGATCTCCAACGGGCGCAAGCCGGTCTTCCGGCTGACCACGGCCCAGGGGAAGCAGGTCATCGCCACGGGCAACCACCCCTTCCTGACGGTATCGGGATGGGCCAATCTGGAAAACCTCAAGGCCGGGGATCGCATCGCCGCCCCGCGCGCGCTCAACGTCCCCACCCGGAAATCCTGGCCGTCGCACGAGATCATCGCATTGGCCGGGCTCCTCTCCGAAGGGAATACCTGCCATCCGACGTGCCTCTATTTCTTCAATAACGATCCATCACTCATTGATGATTTCGCGGCCGCGGCCCAGGCCTTTCCCGCCTCCGTTCCTCGCATCGACCACCGGCCCAATGGCCGGATGGAAGTCTGCGTCAGCACGGGAAAGGACACGCGATTCCAGCTTGGCGGGGCAGGGAATGGCCATTCCGGGGCCCGCAGCGGGATGTTCGAATGGGCGAAGGCCCTGGGGCTCCTCGGGCTGAAGGCGGATTCCAAGCGCATCCCGTCGGGCGTATTCACGCTTCGGGACGAGGACATCGAACTGTTCCTAGGCCGTCTGTGGTCGGGCGACGGGTGCCTGGGTGATGCGGTCCTGAAGGTCCCCTACTACGCGACCTCCTCCAGGGAACTCGCATGGGGCGTCCAGGCCCTTCTGGCCCGCCTGGGCATCCTTTCCGGGATCCACGAGAAGGCTTTCAATTATCGTGGAGGCAGCCGCACAGGCTACACCGTGCACCTTTTTGGCGAGCGGTCCCTGGAGAAATTCCTGGGCAGGGTGGGACCCCACCTGTTGGGCCGGGCCGATCAGGTTGCCGTCCTCCACGGGCACATCGGCAACACGGACCGGGATCGAACGAGCCTCGACACCGTGCCCGTGGAGGTGCGGATCCATGTGAGGGAGGCCAAGCAGAGGCTGGGCATCACCTGGGATGAGCTGGAAACCCGGAGCGATCTCAGCATGAAGGAGTTCTACGGGAAGGGATCCGCGAACAAGCGTGGGTTCCGGCGTTCCACCCTGGCCAGGCTGGGCGAGGTGCTGGGCTCCGAGCCCCTGGCGCGCGAGGCGGCTTCGGATCTTTTCTGGGACCGCATCCTCTCCATCGAACCCATGGGGGAAGCCGAAACCTATGACCTCACCGTGGAGGAGGACCACAATTTCGTGGCCGAAGGCCTGGTGGTGCACAACAGCCACTCCGCAGCCTACGCCCTCGTCGCCTACGAGACGGCCTACCTCAAGGCCAACTTCCGCACCGAGTTCATGGCCGGGCTCCTGTCCACCAAGGCCCAGCGCACCGACGACGTGGTGAAGTACATCCAGAACTGCAAGGAGATGGGCCTGGACGTGCTGGGCCCGGACATCAACGAGAGCCAGCTGGACTTCACCATCACCGGCTCCCGCCAGATCCGCTTCGGGTTCGCGGCGGTCAAGGGTCTCGGCGAGGCCGCCCTGGAGGCCATCCTCGCCGCCCGGGCCGAGGAGGGCGGATTCAAGGACTTCTTCCACGCCCTCAAGGCCACCGACCTGCAGAAGGCCAACCGCCGGGTGTGGGAGGCCCTCATCAAGGCCGGCGCCTTCGATTCCATGGAACCCAACCGCGCCGCGCTCCTGGAGGGGCTGCCGTCCGCCATGGAGAACGCGGGGAAGGGGGGCCAGGACCTGGGCCTGGTCTCGCTCTTCGACGAGGCCGAGATGGCCAGCCTCGCCGACAACTGGGCCGTGCCGGAGGACGTCGAGTACTGGAGCCGCAAGGACCGCCTGCGCTACGAACGGGAATCCCTGGGCCTCTACGTGTCGGGCCATCCCCTGGAGGAGTTCAAGGACGCCATCAAAGTGCACACCGTGGGCACCATCACCTCCCTGAGGGAGGCCGCGGCCGCCGGCAAGTACCGGGACCGGGACGAGGTGTCCATCGGGGTCATGGTGAGCAACGTCCAGTTCAAGACCAACCAGAAGGGCGAACCCTGGGCGATCCTCTACCTGGAGGACCTCACCGACAAGGTGGAAGCCCTGCTCATGGCCGGGAGCTACAACCCCGTGACGCGCAAGCGGGGCCGGCCCTTCGAGCTGTTCCGCCACCTGGCCCTGCCCGACGCCCTCCTGCGCGTCACCGGGGAACTCAAGATCGAGACCACCGGCGCCAACGGCGAGGAGGACGAGGAGGAGCAGACCTCCATCAAGCTCTTCGTCACGTCCCTGGAGCCCCTGGAGGATTTCCAGGGCAAGGGCTTTTCCGGCGCCCTCATCCGGCTGCCCCGGGGGGAGTATCCCAGCCGGCTGCTGCCCCTCCTGCGCCTCTACCACGGCAACCTTCCCCTGCACCTGGAATACCGCGGCCCCCAGGGCATCCTCGCCCGCGTGAGGGCCGGCGGCGACCTCAATGTCCGCTTCGACCCCGACCTTTCGGAAAAGGTCGCCAAGGAAGCCGGATGCGCCCTGAGCTGGACCTACTGAAAAGGAGCCCCGCCATGTTCCGCCACACCCTCCCCCTGCTTGCCGGAGTTGCGATGATCGCAGGACAGCCCATACCCGACTTCTCCCAGACCGAGCGCGCCAAGGTGCCCGAGATCCACAAGTGGCGCGCCTCGGACATGTACAAGGACGATGCCGCCTGGCGCACCGAGCTGGACGCCGTCAAGGTCCTCATCGCCGCCCTGGACCCCCTGGGCAAGGCCTGGACCGCCTCCCCCAAGGCCATGGGCGACTTCATGGCGCGCCTGGACGAGGTCAACCTCCGGGGCGGGCGCCTCTACCGCTACGCCAGCCACCAGGGCGACATGGACCTGGGCGACACGAACTACCAGAAGATGAAGGGCGAGATCCAGTCCGTGCTGGTCGGCCTGGGCGCCAAGCTCGCGTTCATGGACGCCGACCTCATGGCCCTGGGCCAGGAGAAGGTGGAAGCCTACGTCAAGGCCGACCCCCGCCTCGCCTCGCACCGGGTGGGCTTCCTGAAGACCCTGCGGATGAAGGCCCACATCCTCCCCGAGGGCGAGGAACGGGTGGCCGCCACCGCCGGCCTCTTCGCCGAAGCGCCCTCCGCCGCCGCCGGCATGCTCAACAACGTGGACATGCCCCACGGAACCGTGACCCTCTCCACGGGCGAGAAGGTCGTCCTCAACACCGCCAACTACAACAAGCTGCGTGCCTCCAAGATCCCCGCGGACCGGCGGATGGTCATGGAGACCCACTTCCGCGAGCAGGCCCAGTACCAGAACACCTTCGCCACCCTCCTGGACGCCAACGTCAAGCGGGACCTCTTCCAGGCGAAGATCCGGAAGTATCCCACCTGCCTGGACGCCGCCCTCTATCCCGAGGCCATCGACACCGCCGTCTACCGGAACCTGGTGGCCACCGTGAAGGCCAACCTGGCGCCCCTCCATCGCCTCATGCGCCTGCGGGCGCGGATGCTGGGCCTGACCGACATGAACTACGGCGACGTGTACGCCTCCGCCGTGCAGTCCGTGGACAAGAAGTACACCTTCGAGGAGGCCCGCGACCTGGTGCTCAAGGCCACCGCCCCCCTGGGTCCCGACTACCGCAAGGGCCTGTCCCAGGCCTTCACCAACGGCTGGATCGACATCTACCCGAACAAGGGCAAGCAGTCCGGGGCCTACTCCGACGGCGTCTACGGTGTGCACCCCTTCGTGAAGATGAACTTCGACGGCTCCTTCCACGAGGTGTCCACCCTGGCCCACGAACTGGGCCACGCCATGCACTCCTACCTCTCGGACGCCGCCCAGCCCTTCCCCATGGCCGACTACCCCATCTTCCTCGCGGAGATCGCCAGCACGTTCAACGAGAACCTGCTCATGCACCACCTGCTGGACACGGTGAGCGACGACACGCTCAAGCTCTACCTCCTGGACAGCTACCTGGAGACCATCCGCGGTACCCTCTTCCGACAGACGCTCTTCGCGGACTTCGAACTGGCCATGCACGAGCGGGTGGAGCAGGGGCAGTCCCTCACCCCCGACTGGCTCGACGCGAAGTACCTGGAACTCACCCGCCTCTACTACGGCCACGACAAGGGCGTCATGAAGGTGGACGACTACATCAAGTCCGAGTGGAGCTCCATCCCGCACTTCTACTACAACTACTACGTCTTCCAGTACGCCACGGGCATCGTGAGCTCCATGGCCCTGTCCGAGGCCGCCCTGAAGGATCCCGCGGCCCGGGACCGGTACCTGGCCTTCCTTCGGTCGGGCGGCAGCCGCTTCCCCCTGGACACCCTCAAGGCCGCCGGTGTGGACCTCGCCACGCCCCAGCCCGTGGAGGCCGCCCTCAAGGCCTTCGACGCCCTGGTCGGGCGCATGGAGACGCTCTACGACCGCACCCGGACCGCCGGGAAGTAGCCCGGCCCGTCACCGCAAGCCCGGGGGACCCTGCCATTGCTAGCCCTGATCTTCATCGCCCTCATCGTCGGCCTTCAGTACTGCCACCGGCAGCTCATCCATCGGCTGCTGCCCGAGGGCTATGACCGGTGGGTGACCCCGGTGCTGGTCCTGATCCACCTTCCCCTGGCCCTGTACATGGCGATGCGCTTCACCGGCAACGCCACCTGGCTGCCGTGGCTCCGCCCGTTCTCCCGGGCGGGGCTGTACTTCCAGATGTTCAGCGCCTTCAACCTGACCCTGTGGCTGCTGTCCGAAGCGCTCTGGCGCCTGCGGCACCTGTGGCGGCCCCAGCCCGGGCAGCCACCGGAGGACCCCGGCCGGAGGACCTTCCTCCGCCAGACCACGGTCGTCGGCGTGGGCCTGGCCTCCTTCGGCGTGATGAGGGGGCGCCGCGAGGCCCTGGGGGACCCGGACATCGTGCACCTCCAGCTCTACTTCCACGACCTGCCCCCCGGCATGGACGGCCTGCGCATCGCCCAGATCAGCGACCTCCACGCCGGCCCCCTGGTGAAGTCCCCCCTGGTGGCCCGGTGGCGGACCCTCGTGCAGGCCGAGCGCCCGGAACTCCTCCTCCTCACCGGGGACGTCACCGACAGTGTCCCCGCGGAGGCCGGCATCGTGGAGGAGGCCTTCCGGAACTTCCCGGCCCCCCTGGGTTGCTACGCCATCCTGGGCAACCACGACTACTTCACCGACCCCCGTCCCATCTGGAAGATCCTGGAGCGCACCGGCTTCCAGTGCCTGGAGAACCGCTACGCCAACGTCTACCGCAACGGCTCCCGCATGGCCCTGGTGGGCCTGCAGGACCCCATGGCCCGCCACGGCCACTTCCAAGGCATCCGCTACGGTCCCGGCCCGTCCCCGAAGATCGCCACCGAGGGCCTGCCCCCCGACGTGTGGCGCCTGTGCCTCAGCCACCGCCCCAGCGACTGGCCCCTTGCCCGCCAAGCCGGCGCCCGCCTCACCCTCTCAGGCCACACCCACGGCGGCCAGATCAACATCATCCCCTTCGTGAACAGCGCCCTCCTCCTGGGCCCCTACGCCCAGGGCCTCTACCGCAAGGACGGCGACGTCCTCTACGTGAACCGCGGCCTGGGCGTGGTGGCCCTCCCCATCCGCATCGGCGCCCCCCCCGAAATCACGATCATCACCCTCCGCCGCCGTTGAAAACATCTTCCCCATCCGAGGTTCATGCGCTAGAATCAAGGTTCGGCATAACCGTGGCTCCATCGTCTAGCGGTTAGGACGGCGCCCTCTCACGGCGTTAACAGGGGTTCGATTCCCCTTGGGGCTACCAGCAAACACCCTCGAGAATTCGAGGGTGTTCTTGTATCTGATCGGCATCCGGTTTTGCTCGACCCCGTCCGACCGGGTTCTTCGTTGCACGGGGATTCTAGGGTCGTAGGGCTTCCAGGCCTTGCCGGGAAGTCGCTGTGGATCAAGCCTGAGGCCGCGGGGCCCGGCGCAGGTCGGCGGTCAGTCGAACAATGCCCTCATTACCTCCTCCCGGCTCTGGCTCCGTGCCTGGGCCACCTCGTCCAGGATGCCGGCCAGGGTTCCAACCTTGAGCGGATCGTGCCTGGGAATGGTCAGGTGGTGCTGCGGAGGGCCCGGGCATGTCACCCGAACGTGGCTGCCGGTGGCCCGGGTTTCGTGGTAGTCCAGGCGCCGGAGGGCCTTGATTAGGTCGGCCCCGGAAAGGTCCCGGGGAAGGCGGGTCATACGGCCACCAGGTAGTCCTTCACCAGGTGCAGGCGGATCATCAAGGGGGCCTCGTCCTCGTCGAAATGGCAGAGCACCGCGTCCCGCACGGCCACCTTGAGGGCCTCCAGGTCGTCGGCTTGGGTCAGGATGCTCGCCCCCAGCGCGCGGGCGCATAACCCGCCCTCCGGGTCCTCGGTCACTTCGAAGATGATCTCCTTGATTCGGTCGGCCATGGGGCAGCTCCGGGATCATTATGAGGCATGATTTGCAGCCTGCCACGCCTGGGCCATACCCTCTCCTACTTCGGGAGGCAATCCGTTTGGCACATGGGCGTCCACGGCAACGGCAGTACGCCGATGCTATCTGCACCGCAATGAGGGCAAATGAACGCCAAAGGCCGGTTGGTCCCGTTCAAGGGCAGGCGATGCAACCGCTTGAGGTCAGGGGTCGCCCTGAGGCTCGGAACGGCTTCGGCGGGGAGTGGAACGACTGCCCAGGGGCGGTTGGCGTTTCTCGGGAACCCGAAGGAAACGTGGATGGTCCCTCCATCGGCGGCATGGAGGATCACCTGGGGCTCCAGGGCACTGCGAAGGGAGGAGGCCATCTCAGCCCCAAGGATCTTGTTCCGGACCAGGATTCGGGAGTTCTGTTTCCGGCACGACGGACACCGCCAACAAACCATCGGTTTCCTGCGGCGATGCCCTGACTGAAGCCAGCCCTGGATCTGTTCATGGAACCCGGCAGCGGCAAGCTGGGAAGGGTAGTCGCCAAGATCGGTGATCTCGGACATCGAGGACGGGTCAAGCCGGCTGATGCACGTGCAGATCAAGCATCGGCCGCTCCAGGGGTGGAGGCCCTGGCAAGGTCTCCAGGTTCGGGGGGAGGACAGAACGTGCATGGCATCCAGTTCGATCCAGGGCATGGAGGTCCTTACCGCTTTCTCCCGGTCGACCGCATGGCTCACCCTAACTTCAATGCCCAGAATGGGACGGCCTTCGTGCAGAAGCATCACGTCGGGTCGCAGCCCATCCGGTGTGGCGCGCTCCACTGCAACTTCATCAAAGGCAAGGTCGGCCAGGGAGAACCATGCTTCGCGTGGACAACGCCAGGAATCCGAAATGCCATCGGCATGCAAGGGCCCGGCGCAAGGCGCGAGAATCCGGGGCGCCCATGCCCGGCGCCCATTCAACATCCTGCCGAGCATCTGGGCGATGCGGTTCTTGACGCCCTGATGCAAGGCGGTTTCAGGGGAACAATAACCATCGCATTTGTGGGCAAAGTGAGGGGAACGGATGGCCCCCCGGCGAAGCACAAGCGGACGTGCGCAGCCAGGGCAGCGGTACTCGACGTCGCGACGGGCATCACGCGCACGCACCAGGCGGCCATTCGGGGCCTCACCTGCCGGGACCTTGAAGAAGGAGGACGTTGGAGCCTGGCCCTTTTCGCCCATGGATGAATCGAGGTCGGCTTCCATCATGTTTTCCAGAACGAGGCCGGGACCGGCTCTGTCTTGGATGAAGGGCAGGGCGCCGGGGTTCCAGCACTCCAACAGGGCATGAGGCCTATCAATGGCGGGTTGCGGAAAAAACCGTCACTTCCGCCGGAGCATGGTGCAGAATGGATTCACCGCATTCAACCTGTTTTTTCCCGGAGCGCCCCATGCACCCTGGCCGATGGCTGTTGCCAGCCCCACTCCTTCTCTGCCTTGCCTGCGGAGGCGGCGGATCCTCGGCGCCGGCGCCGGTGCCGGTGGCCAGCCCATCCATGCTGCCGCCCACCGTGGATGCGGCCTCGGGTTCGATCACCATCCAGTGGCTTGCGCCCTCCGGGAGCATCGACGGCTTCGACCTGGAGGCCCGGTATGGCGCCGAGGCCTATCAGAAGCTCAACACGAGCCTCCTTCCGGCCGGCACGCTCACCTATTCGCTCACCCTTCCGGCGTCCGTGGCCGAAACCACGGACTGCGCATTCCGGGCGAAGGCCCGCCGTGGGACCGAGGCCAGCCCCTATTCCAACGAAGTCACCTATCACAAGCCCCTTCTTGCCGCTGGGCAACCGGCCGCATCGTACGACTGGGCCAAGGCCGGCATGGTCCTCTCCTGGTCCAGCCCGTCCACCCAAGCGAACGGCTTCATCGTCAAGCGGGCCGAGTGCACCAATGGGGGCAGCCTCCTGGGGGACTGGGTCGCCCTCCAGACGGTCGCTTCCAGTGCGACGACCTGGCTGGACGTATCCGCCCGCCTCGGCACCTTCTACGTCTACCGGATCACCAACGTCAAGGGCGCAGAGGCCAGCGCGGACGGCCTGCCGTCGGCGGTGGTCTCCACCCAGGTACCCTCGCCCACCCAGCTGGTGGCGGTCTTCGATGCGGCCCAGGGGGGGGTGAACCTCACCTGGGGCAATTCCTTCTCGTATGGGGACGGTTTGCTGCTTGAGCGCGCTCCCGCCGATTCCAGCGGCAACGCCGTCGGCGCCTGGGCGGCTCTGGCCACGCCTGCCGCAGGCGACGCGGCCTTCCTGGACACCCAGGTGCAGGAAGCCCAGAACTACCTTTATCGCATCAGCAATGTCCGAAGTTCAGTGGACAGCCTGCCCCTGACCATCCATGCCAGCGTCACTGTGCCGCCGGGCACGCCTTCGGGCCTCACGGCTTCCTTCAACCTGAACCAGGGCGTGCCTTCGCTCACCTGGGTCTCCAATTCGACGCGCGCCACGGGCGTGCGGGTGGAACGCGCGGAAGCGGGCGCATCCGGCCTGCCGTCCACGCCCTGGGTCAGTCTTCCGGTCCCCGCCGGGGTCATCACCTCCTTCACGGATTCCGGCGCCCAGGAATTCACGCGGTACGTCTACCGGGTCACCAACGGCTTCGGCGCAACCTGGGGCACGGCCAGCGCCATCTCGCCCAGCGTGGTCACGCCGTTGGCCGCGCCCACCCAGGTCGTGGCCACCTTCGACGCGGTCGCCAACAAGATGAACGTCGCCTGGGTGTCCAACACCACCAAGGCGGATCACGTGCAGGTGGAGCGGGTGGCGGCGGACGCCAATGGCCTGCCCGCCAGCACCTGGAGCTCCCTGACCTCCTACGGAGCCACCACCGGCTACACGGACCTTTACACCAGCGAGCTGACCTCGTACCTCTACCGCGTCACCAACCTGGCCGCAGGCGTTCCCAGCGCGGCTTCCGCGCCTTCGGCGCCCATCCGGACCCCCCTGGCCCTTCCCAGCTATCTTGACGCCTATGCATCCTCCAATGGGTCGGTCCAGGTGAGCTGGTCGGCCTCCTCTGCGAACAACTGCATCTACCTCCTGGGCCGGGCCGAGGCCGATGCGTCCGGGACCCCCACCAGCGCCTGGTCCTCCCTGACGTTGCCTGCTGGCCGCTCGTACGGCTACCAGGACACCGCGGTCACGGAGGGGAAGGCCTACGTGTACCACCTGGCCATTTCCCTCGATGGCTACACGACCCCCTTCCTCCGGACGACACGGCCGGTCCAGGTGCCCGTGTCGGCTCCAGTCCAGGTCCAGGCGACGCCCAAAGTCGCGGGCGTCGACCTGGCCTGGGTGAACAAGAGCACCACGGCCACGCAGATCGTCATCCGCCGCTCCGATAACCAGTCCACCCTGGACGTAGCCAGCCTTCCGCCCGGCACCACCTCGTATTCGGACACCGATCTTCAATTGGGCACGTACGCCTACCGGGTGGTGGCGAAGGTGGGCACGACGGAGACCGCGAGCAGTGAGGTCAAGGCCACCACCCTGAACCCCCCTGATGCCCTGGCACTCACCGCCACCACCCTTTCGGTGCTCCACGCCGATGACGCGGCCCTGTTGCCGACGGGCGCCTGGGCGTTCGCGGGGCAGAGCCCCTTCGGCATGCTGGCGAACCCCGGCGACCCGTGGGCGGCCTTCTACCCCGACACCGCCTCCCTGCTGAACGCCTCCCTGGTCCAGACCGATGCCTCCGGGCACCCGCATTCGGTCTACCTGATCCCCAGCACCACCGTGCCCACCCAGACCGTTGTCCGGCACCTCTGGCATGATGGGTCCGCCTGGCAGACCGAGGACCTGTGGGAGGGTACAATCCCGCGCTCCTACAGCGTGCAGAGCTTCCATTACACCCTTGATCAGGGCGGCCGGCCCCAGGTCCTGCTGAACACCAGCACCTCCTACTACCCCACGGTGGGCGCCATGCGGCACCTCCATTACAACGGAAGCGCATGGGTGTGCGATTCCCTAGCGGGCGCGGCGAACTCCACCCTTTCCATCTCCGGCTTCAGTCTGAGCCTCGACGCCGCCGACCAGCCCCACCTCCTGTTCCTCATCGATACTGCCGCGGTGGAATTCCTGCCCAGCGGCCCCGGCACCTGGACGTCCGCGACCCTGACTTCCGAACCCCTCGGAACCGGTTCCTCGTCCTACGTCCAGGGCGTCTGGGCGGATGCGGACAACGGGTGGCTTTTCTACACGCCGGTTCTCTCCAATTCCTATTCCAGGACCTCCCTGAAGGCCCGACAGAAGATCGCCGGTGTCTGGCAGGCTCCCCAGACGCTCATTTCGAGCGTCTCCGCATACTCCGCGGAAACGTCCATCAGGATCTGCACCACGCCTTCACGGTCCAAGGTCCTGGCCGGAATGGCCACGAGCGCGGGACTCAAGGTCTACCACCAGGCCGCGGGCGCGTGGCACGAAACCCTCGTCAACACCCCGAGTGTTTCCGTGTCCTGGTTCCGCCTGGGCCTGGACGGCGCGGGCCTCCTCCATGTGCTGGTTCCGGCCTCGGGTGGTACAGTCACCTACGCGGATTACCACCAGTAGCCCACCTTCGAACGTGTTCCTGGGGCCGGCCAATCGCCGGCCCCAGCCCATTCTGCCTTTCTTTGCCGATCCTCCCCGGAAAACGCGCGTTCACGACCTGGCTGACACGCGTTCAACCCGAAGATCCAGGTGATCTGTCATCCTGCGACCGGGCCTAGATCAGCCTGTCCTGGGCGAGCCGCTCGATGATCTTCGCCACCACCTCCCGGGAATCCATGCCGATGGCGGATTCCCCGGAATAGATGGCGCCCGGGGGCCCGAAGCTGGCGGCGCTCCATTCCAGGGAGACCATGGCCTTCCAGACGTCCTGTCCATCCCCCGAGGCCTTGAGGCCCAGCCTGAACCGGGCCGACGCCTTGCCTGCGCTGCGTCCGGTTTCGACCATCTGGAGGGTCATGAAGAAGGCCGGTTTGAAACCCGCCTGGATGGCCGCATCGCCGGGGGTGGGCAGGGCGGGGGCCACGGTGGGTTTGCCGTCGCCCAGGGGGAGGGTCGCGTAGGGAACGGAGAGGGTTCCGCCTCCTGCGCCGGGCTGGGCCGGTTTCACGACGAGCACGGCCGCCCGGATGTTCCGGGCCTCCAAGGCGGCCTCCAGGCTACCCTTCAGCCCTTCGAAGAAGGGTGCGTCGATGCTGCGCGCGCAGCTCGCCAGGACACAGAGATCGCTGACCTTGCGGTCGTAGCTGGGGCGCACGCTGGATTCGATGTTCACGCTCGCGCACCCGGTGAGGGCGGCGAGGCCGAGGCAGAGGGGGATCCGATGCAGGTTCTTCATGGGCATAGTCCAGTCTCAGGGTTGGGTCAGAGGAGGTGGTCCGCTTCCAGTTCCGCCTGGAGGGCGGTGGCGAAAACCCGCGCCACGTCCTCCGCCGGCCCGAAGGGCGAGTGCTGCTTCGAGTCATGGGCAGTCAGGGACCTGGACCAGAGCACGTCGGGCGAGCCGGAAGCCCGCAGGGCGATTTCGAAGGTGGCCTCGAGGCGCATGGGGGCCGTCTTCTCCTGCCATGGGAGCCTCTTCGCCTTCCGCAGGGTGCCCGAGCCTTCCCACACCGTGAGGACAAACCTGGCCTTGGTGGACGCCACCTGCGCGGCCAGCGCCTTCTCCTCATCCAGGGCGAGCGGGTTCTGGCGGAAGAAGGTGAACTGGATCTTCCTGTCCTCCAGGCCGAACGCCAGGGAATTCTGCACGGCCGTCAGGAACGTGTCGGGCATCTCGCTTCCGGAGCCGAGCACGATCACCACGGGCGTGATCCGGCCGATGGTCGCCGGGGCGGGGCGGGCGGCCTCCGGGGCCTTGACCTTGCCCTCCAGGCGCGCGAGGCATTCGACGAACCCGAATTGCCGGGCCAGGTCCGCGGGCCGGACGCCCTTGGCATCCGCCAGGGAAGGGTCGGCCTTGCCGTCCATGAGGATGGCGATCCCGCTCTCGAAGCCGTAATAGGCGGCCACCGTGAGGGCCCGCGCGCCGGGGGCGAAGGAACGGTACGGCTGGGTGGCGGCGATGTTGGGATCGGCCCCCTTGGCCAGCAGCCAGCGCATCGCCGTATCCTGCTGGTAGAACGTGGCCCAGAGCAGGGGCGTCCAGCCCCATCGGTCCAGGGCGTTCACATCCTTCCCGGCTTCCGCCAGGGCGATCAGCCTCGGCAGGTCACCGGCGATGGCGGCCCTGGAAACCTCGGAGTCGGCCCCCAGGGAGCCCCCCGCCAGGGAAAGGCACAGAAGGGTTGCGAGCGGAACGCGCATGGGCAAATCCAGAGAGGAACGCTGTTGACGGATGGTCAGCAGTGTACTCCGTGCGAGGCGGCCTCGCAACGCGCGGCCCGTGGCGCCCTCAGGGCCGTGGGGTGGTTCCGGACGATTGCCGCCCGCCCTGCTCCAGGAAGTCGCCCAGGCGCCCGCCCTTCTCCAACGCCTGGCGGAGACCGCCGAACCAGCGAACGTCGTCCGCCTCCCGTTTCAGGGAGGCCAGGAGGAACGCCGCCCCGCAGAGGAGGGCGGCGATCCCCATCAGCGCGACGGCTTCCAGCCCGTTGCCCAGGGCTTCGGACACGTCGGGGTAAAGGTGCTCCGCGGCGGCCCAGCAGGCCATCAGGACGATTCCCGCGAGGGAGGCCCAGGCGGCGCGGTCGTGGAAGGGCCGGATGTCCTGGCGGTAGGCCAGGTCCTGCACCCTGGAGACGGACGCGAGGAAGGCTTCCCGGCTCAGGGTTCCGGCGTCGCAGTCCTTCTCCAGGCGCTCCAGTTCGGCCATGACCACGCTGGTTTTCCCTTTCCGCTGAAGGCGATGGAGGCTCATGGAGAACTCCGTGGGTTGGGGGAACGAAAGGTCCTACTTGCCGTCTTTCCCGGGCCGCCCGCCGCCCAGGACCTTGTAGAGGGTCACCAGGTTGCCGGCGCGGGCCCTGCGGAGGGCGATGAGGCCCTGCTGGGCCCCGTAGAGGGAGCGCTGGGCGTCCAGGACGCCCAGGTAGCCGTCGGCGCCCGCCTCGAACCGCAGGGTGGCCAGCTTGAAGGTGCGCTCCAGGGCCTTGGTGAGGGCTTCCTGGGCGGCAAGCTGCTCGCCGAGGGTGCCCCGCTGGACCAGGGTGTCGGCCACCTCCCGGAAGGCCACCTGGATGGCCTTCTCGTACTGGGCCACGCTGATGTCGCGCTCGGCCTTGGCCACGCTCAGGCCCGCGAAGGTGGCGCCCGTGTTGAACAGGGGCAGGACCACCTGGGGGGTGAAGGACCAGGTTTCCGAACCGGACTTGAACAGCGCCGAAAGCTCGTTGCCCATGGTGCCGAACCCGGTGGTGAGGGAGATGCGCGGGAAGAAGGCCGCGCGGGCGGCGCCAATGTTGGCGTTGCTGGCCTTTAGGAGGTTCTCGGCCATGAGGATGTCCGGGCGGCGCATCAGGGCCTCGGAGGGGAGGCCGGGGGTGAAGTCCCGCAGCGGCGCCAGGCCGTCCAGCCCCTCGGGAAGCCATTCCGCGGGCACGGGGGCGCCCGCCAGGAGCGTGAGCGCGTTCTCGTCCAGGGCCACCATGCGCGTGTAGGCCGCCACATCCGCCCGGGCCGTTTCCATGCCCACTTCGGCGCGGCGCGCGTCGAGTTCCGAGGCGATGCCCGCCTCGAAGCGGCGCTGGATGAGCGTGTGGGTCGCCTCCTGGCTGGCGAGGGTCCCCTTGGCGAGCCGGAGCCCGTCCCGGTCCGCGGCCAGGGTCACGTAGGCGTTGGCCACTTCGGCCAGGAGCGCGATGCGGGCCCCGGCCTGGGCCTGCTCGGAGGCGAAGTACTGCTCCAGGGCCCGGTTCTTGAGGCTGCGGACGCGGCCGAAGAGGTCCAGCTCCCAGGCGGTGACGCCCACCGTGGCGCTGTCCTGCTCGGCGATCATGGCCTGGCCCGTGGAGGACACGCTGGCGGGAATGCGCTGGCGGTTGCCCACGGCGGAGGCGTTGATGGAGGGCAGCAGCTCGGCCCGCTGGATGCGGTAGGCGGCCCGCACCTTCTCGGTGGTCAGGGTGGCCACGCGCAGGTCGCGGTTCTGGGCCAGCGCGAGGTCGAGGACCTTCCTCAGGCGCTCGTCCACGTAGAAGTCCCGCCAGGCAACGTCGGCGGCCGTGTTGGTGGCCCCCGCCGGGGCTTTGGAGGCCTCCGGCCACTGGTCGGCGGTGGGGCGGGGCGGCACCTTGTACCGGGGCGCCATGGACATGCAGCCGCCCATGGCCGCGAGCATGAGGAGGGAAAGGCCTTGGGTCGGTTTCATCACTGTGCCTCTCCGGTGGACCCGGTCGACGGGCGCTTTTTCGCGAACAGTTGGCTGACCAGGATGAAGGCCAGGGGAATGTAGAACACCGCGATGACGGTGGAGGTGATCATGCCGCCGATGACGCCGGTGCCGATGGCGTTCTGGGCGGCGGCGCCGGCGCCGCGGGTGATGGCCATGGGCAGCACGCCGAAGGTGAACGCCAGGCTGGTCATGAGGATGGGGCGAAGGCGCAGGCGCGAGGCCTCAACCGCCGCTTCCAGGAGACCCACCCCCTGGGCCATCTGCTCCTGGGCGAACTGCACGATGAGGATGGCGTTCTTGGCGGCCAGGCCCAGGGTGGTCAGCAGGCCGATCTGGAAGTAGACGTCGCTGGAAAGCCCCCGCGACCACGTGGCCAGCACGGCGCCCATGACGCCCAGGGGCAGGATGAGCAGGATCGAGAAGGGAATCGTCCAGCTCTCATAGAGCGCGGCCAGGCACAGGAAGATGACCAGCACCGACACCGCATACAGGGCCGGGGCCTGGGAACCCGCCTGGCGCTCCTGGAAGGAGAGGCCGGTCCATTCGAACCCGATGCCCGGGGGCAGCTGGGAGGCGAGGCTCTCCATGGCCAGCATGGCTTCGCCGGTGCTCTTGCCCTTGGCGGGTTCACCAAGGACTTCGATGGAGGGGAAGCCGTTGTAGCGCTGGAGGTTGGGCGAGCCGTACGACCACTTGCCCGTGGAGAAGGAGGAGAACGGCACCATGCTGCCGCTACGGCTGGGGACGTAGAGCTTGTTCAGGTCCTCCAACTGGCTGCGGAAGGGCGCGTCGGCCTGCATGTAGACGCGCTTGACCCGGCCGCGGTTGATGAAGTCGTTCACGTAGGAACCGCCCCAGGCGCTGGCGAGGGTGTCGCTGATGGCCGGCAGGGGCACGCCCAGGGCTCCGGCGCGGTCCTGATTGACGCTGACGTTGTATTCCGGCTGGTCGTCCAGGCCGTTGGGGCGCACGGCCTTGAGGGCCGGGTCCTTGGCGGCGAGGCCCAGCAGCTGGTTCCGGGCCGCCATGAGTTTCTCGTGGCCCACGCCGGCGCGGTCCTGCAGCTGGAAGTCGAAGCCGGTGGCGTTGCCCAGTTCGAGGATGGCCGGGGGGGCGAAGGCGAAGACCATGGCGTCCCGGCGGGGGCCGAAGGCGCGCATGGCGCGGCCGACCACGGCATCGGCCTTGAGGTCGGGGCGGTCGCGCAGGTGCCAGTCCTTGAGCTTGACGAAGGCCATGCCGTTGTTCTGGCCGCGGCCCGCCACGCTGTAGCCGGCCACGGTCATGCAGGAGGCCACGGCCTCCTTCTGGTCCACCAGGAAATGCTGCTGGACCTCCTTCATGATCTTCTGGGTCTGTTCCATGGTGGAGCCCGCGGGGAGCTGGATCATGGTCATGAGGATGCCCTGGTCCTCCTCGGGCAGGAACGCGGTGGGCATCCGCATGAAGAGCAGGCCCGTGCCGGCGACGATCAGGCCGTAGACGACGATGTAGCGCACGCGCTTGGCCAGCACCCGTCCCAGCTGCGCGACGAAGTAGTCGTTGAGCCGGTTATAGGTCTTGTCGAACCAGAGGAAGAAGGGGCGCGTGACCTTCCAGCCGGTTTCGGCGGCCTCGTGGCCCTTGGCGACGGGCTTCAGGAAGCTCACGCACAGCGACGGCGTGAGCACCAGGGCCACCACCACCGACAGCATCATGGCGGTGATCAGCGTGAAGGAGAACTGCCGGAAGATGATGCCCGTGGACCCGCCGAAGAAGGCCATGGGCCCGAACACCGCCGAGAGCACCAGGCCGATGCCCACCAGGGCGCCGGTGATCTGGCCCATGGACTTCCGGGTGGCCTCCAGGGGGGACAGGCCCTCCTCGTGCATGATGCGCTCGACGTTCTCCACCACCACGATGGCGTCGTCCACCAGGAGGCCGATGGCCAGCACCATGGCGAACATGGTGAGCATGTTGATGGACATGCCCGCGTACTGCAGCACCGCGAAGGTGCCCAGGAGCACCACGGGGACGGCGATGGTGGGGATCAGGGTGGCGCGGAAGTTCCCCAGGAAGAGCAGCATGACCAGGAAGACCAGGACCACCGCTTCGATGAGCGTCTTCACCACCTCGTTGATGGCCACGGACACGAAGGGCGTGGTCTCGTACGGGTACTCGGCCCTCACCCCGTCGGGGAAGTAGGGGGCCAGGGTGTCCATCTTGGCCTTGATGAGCTTGGACGTGTCCAGGGCGTTGGCGCCCGAGGCCAGGCGGATCAGCATGCCCGCCGCGGGCTGGCCGTTGAGCCGGGTGTCGCTCTCATAGGATTCGGTGCCCAGCTCCGTGCGGGCCACGTCCCGCAGGCGGATGGTGGAGCCGTCCGGGTTGATGCGCAGGGGGATGGCGCCGAACTGCTCGGGGGTCTGGAGGAGTTCCTGCACGTTCACGGTGACGTTGAGTTGCTGGCCCTTCATGGCCGGGAGGCCTCCGGCCTGGCCCGCCGAGATCTGGGCGTTGTAGGCCTTCACGGCCTGGCGCACGTCGTCGGGGGTGATCTTGTAGCCCACCATGCGGTCCGGGTTGAGCCAGATACGCATGGCGTACTGGGTGCCGAAGGAGGACACCTCGCCCACGCCCTCCACGCGGCTCAACACGTTCTCGATGTTCGAGGCCATGTAGTCCCGCAGGTCGTCGGCGTTCATGGCACCGTTGGAGGAGGTGATGGAGACGATCATGAAGATGTTCTTGGTGGACTTGGACACCGTGATGCCCATCTGCTGGACCACCTGGGGCATGAGGGGCTTGGCCAGCTCGAGCTTGTTCTGGACCTTGGCCCAGGCGGCGTCGGGGTCGGTGCCGGGCTGGAAGGTCAGGGTCACGCTGCCGTGGCCCGCCGAGTCGCTGCTGGCCGACATGTAGAGCAGCCGGTCCAGGCCCGTCATCTTCTGCTCGATGATCTGGGTGACGGTGTTCTCCACCGTCTTGGCGGAGGCGCCGGGGTAGAAGGCGTCCACCGAAATGGCCGGCGGCGCCACGGGGGGATACTGGGACACCGGCAGGGTCTTGATGGCCAGGAGGCCGGCCAGCATCATGACGATGGCCACCACCCAGGCGAAAATGGGCCGGTCGATGAAGAAATTGACCATGGTTCCGGCTCCCTTACTTCGACGCTGCGGTGAAGGGCACGACCTTGACGGCCATGCCCGGCCTGATCTTCTGCAGGCCCTCGAGGATCAGGCGGTCGCCGGCCCCCAGGCCCTCCAGCACCAGCCATTTGGCGCCCACGGCCCGGTCCACCTTGAGGGTGCGCTGCTGGACCTTGCCGGCGGCGTCCACCACCATGGCGATGGCGTTGCCCTTGGGGTCGCGCGTCACGCCCTGCTGGGGTGCGAGGATGGCCTGTTCGGCCACGCCCTCCTCCACGATGGCCCGCACGTACATGCCCGGCAGCAGGACCTGCCCGGGGTTGGGGAAGACCATGCGGAGCACCTGGGACCCGGTGGAGGGATCCACCGTCGCGTCCGAGAACTTCAGGACGCCCGTCTTGGGGTAGGGGGTGCCGTCCTCCAGGAGGAGCTTGACCTTGGCCTGTTCGCTTGAGCCGCCCTTGATGCGCCGGGTTTCCAGGTTCCGGCGCATGGCCATGAGGATGGCGCTGGACTGGGGGGAGTCCACGAAGACTTGGTCCAGCTGCTGGATGGTGGTGAAGGCCGGGCCCTGGTAGGCCGTGGCCAGGGCGCCAGGGGTGACGGCGGACCTGCCGGTGCGCCCGGAGATGGGGGCCGTGACGCGGGTGTAGCGCAGGTTGATGCGGGCGGCCTCCACCGCGGCCTTCCCGGCCAGCACTTCGGCCTCGGCCTGCTTGTGGGCGGCGGCGGCGTCCTCGTAGTCCTGCTGGCCCACGGCGTTGGACGCGACCAGTTCCTTGAAGCGCTCGGCCCGCTTGCGGGCCGCGGGCAGGTTGGCTTCGGCCCGGGCCAGGGCGGCCGAGGCGGTATCCAAGGCGGCCTGGTAGGGGCCCGGATCGATCTGGTAGAGGAGGTCGCCGGCCTTCACCAGGCCGCCCTCCGTGAAGACCTGCTTCTGGATGATGCCGCTCACCTGGGGGTGCACCTCGGCCACCAGGAGGGCGGAGACCCGCCCGGGCAGTTCCGAGGTGAGCACGGCCCGCTCGGGCGCGAGGGTCACCACCGCCACTTCAGGGGTGGCGGCGGGCCGGGCTTCCTTGGAGCATCCCGTCGCCAGGAACCCCGCCAGGGCGGCGCAGGAAAGGAGGACCGCTTGGTTTCGGATGGATCTAGGCATGGATGGGCTCCTTGGGCTTGCCGGGGGCGGGGTCGAGGGGGAAAGATCCGGGGGCGCCGAGCCCCCTGCATGCGAAATCCGTCAGCCGGTCCGCCATCCCCTCCAGGGAGAGGGTGGTGTCAGCGGCCGGCCAGACGAGTTTGTGAAGTTCTCCGTGAAGGGAATGGGCCATGCACATCCCCTGCAGGGTGATGCCCCAGAAGGCCAGCTCGGGCTCGGTCAGGTCCGGGCGGAGCGCCAGGAGGCAGGCCCGGATCTCCGCCACCAGAGGGGCGATGCGACCCAGGATGAGGTCCTTGACCTCGTCCTTGGGGCAGTGCAGTTCGGCCATGAAAAGCCACGCGGCCTGCTGCTGCAGCGGATCCTGGGAGCGCAGGTGCTCTTCCACCTGCCGCAGGAGGCGCCGGAAATGATGATTGAGGCGCTCCCGGGGGTTCCCCGGCGCCGCGGCGGCCGGTTCCTCGGGCTCGCACCCCTGGAAGCGGAGCAGCAGGTGCTTGAAGACCTCCCGGTAGAGGCCTTCCTTGCTCTTGAAATAGTAGGAGATGAGGGAGGAGTTCTTCCCGGCCATGGAGGCGATCAGGCGGATTGATGTGGCGTCGTAGCCGTATTTGGCAAAACAGGCCAGGGCCGCTTGCAGGAGGGAATCCCGGGTGTCGGGGCAGGTTGTGGGTAGGGAGGTGCTCATGGCGGATCACCTAATCGGTCGTACGACCGATTTAGAGAATAGTTCGATCGTCCAACCAAAACAAGCAACTTCTCCGCGAGCCTTCCCAACGCGCCGGAATTGGATATTCCTGGGAGTGCCCCCTGTTTTCCCACCCGGGATCCCCGGTGGCGGCCTGCTGTTCGTACGAACGATTGATCCATATGCTCCCGCTGGTCAGAAGGCCGTGGAAAAGCTGAGGCCCAGGCCCATGTCCGCGGTGTTCTCGTTGTGGGTGATGTTGTTGAGATACCGGAAGGTCAGCGCGGCCCTCCCGGGCAGGAGCCAGTGGAATCCCACGTCGTGCTGCAGGCTGGGGCGGTGGAGCTTCTGGTGGGGCTGCGCCGGCAGGAAGCCGCTCTGGGCGAAGAGCTGGATGAAGGGCCGGATCCGCTTCCAGCGCCGGTACTCCCAGGTGCCGTGGCCGCCCCAGCCACCGGACATCCGGCCGAAAGGCAGGTTCGAGTACGCCAGGGTGCCCCGGGGGCGGCGGATGAGGCCCAGGCCCCCATGGAGGACATGGTCCGGCGCCGCCTGCCACCGGGCCGCCACGCCCAGGCCGTGGTCCCATCCGGAGCGGAAGGTGCCGTACAGGGCGGTGACCGGCGGCTTCAGGGTCACATGGAAGGATACGTCCAGGCCTGGCCGGGCGAGGAACCGGTGCACCACCCCGAAGGTGGGGTCCTGGGCCCGGGTCCGCAGGGGCTGGTCCGTGTAGAACGCCAGCCGGCCGTAGGCCATGACGGCCACGGTCATCTGGTCCTGCCGGACCCGGTCCCGGCCGAACTGCTTGAACCCCAGGGCATGGACCCCCTCGATCGCCCCGTCCAGTTCCCCCCCGCCGTGGCTGACGAAGGGCACCTCCACCCAGGCGTCCGTGCGTTCGGAGAGACCCACCCGGACGCGCAGGGAGGTCCGCTGCACCTCGTCATCGAAGTAGAAGAGGACGGGCATTTCCGGGTGGGCGGCGGCGGTGGCCTCGGCGCGCTCCCGGGTCGCGGTGATCCGCCCCGGGGGTTCGCCGGGGGGCACGCTCTTGAACACGTCCGAGAATTCAAAGGTGTTGGCCCGCATGTGGTCCAGATCCACCCGCCAGCGTCCGCGGCCCAGGGGGGCGGGGGCCACCGGCTGGTAGGCCAGGGTGCTCAGGTACAAGGGGAACATCTCCCGGGTGGGGGCGGGTCCAGTCTCCAGGTCCTGGGCTCCCAGGGCGAGCCCCGCGGCCAGGGCGAGCCCCAGCCTGGAGCGCACGGTCAGGCGCCTTTGCGGAGCCGCCCCCAGGGGGTGACCGACTCTTCGCGCCTTCCGCACCCAGTGAAGTGGTAGCTGGCCATGCCCCCGGCCAGCAGGGGGTCCTGGGCCAGGAAGGCGATGAGGGCCGCGCCGGTGCCCGCGGGCGCCAGGGCGATGGGGGCCGTGTCACCGTCCGCCGATCCAAGCAGGCGGAAGAGACCGCGTCCCTCCCCTTCCCGGAGCAGGTCCTGGTGGCCCCGCATCCGGAGGGGGCTGATGTCCTTGGGCGGCACATGGTAGGTGAAGGTGACGAGGCGTTGCGTCATGGCGGGCTCCTGGGGCCGGACGGACGGCTTGAGGCGGGGGCGCTGAGGACTGGTGGTGGGATTAATCGGTCAGTTGTTCAAATTGATGATTCAGGATCAGTCTTTTGGATAACTTCCGCAATAGGTATATTTGTCATATTTTGATGACGCTTCTGTCACGAATGTACAGTTTTCGTGACACTCCTCTGGAGGGGAGTCATGCGCTCTAAATCGGACGTTCGACCGCGCCGAATAGGCCCGGCCGGGCGGCCAAGGGCACCCGGCCTCCGCCTTTTTCCCCTTAGTCCAGCCGCGCGCCGCCCAGGAGCCCGCCCAGGGCCAGGTCCACCAGGCGCTCGCAGGCCGCGAACTGGCTTTCGGGGGTGACGTCCTCGCCCCAGACCACCCGGTTCAGGCCCGCCATGGAGCCGTGGCCCGTCATCATTCCCATGATGGAGGCCCCGGTGAAGAGCACCTCGCCTTCGGTCAGTTCGGGACGCAGGGTCTGGATGCAGGCCTTCATGGTCGCGGTCACCGGGCCGATGTACTGGATGAAAAGGGGCCGCAGGCATTCCCGCGGGGAGCGGACCTCCTGGAGCCAGAGGCGGGATCCGCACTCATGGAGGGGATCCTGGTTCCTGGGGTCCCGGGCGATGTCGGCGAAGAGGTCGTGGATCAGTTCCCGGAGGATGCGGATGGCGTCCTGCTTGTCCCGGGGGGTGAATCCGCCTTCGGGAATGGGCGGCTTGCCCTTTCGCATCAGTTTCGTCTCGAAGAGGAACTTGAAGACTTCAAAATACATGCCTTCCTTGTTCCGGAAATAGTGGGCCAGCAGGGACAGGGGGCGCTGGGCATGGTCCGCGATCATCCGCGTGCTCGTGCCGTCGAACCCGCGCTCCGCGAAGCAGGCCAGGGCCGATTGCATCAGGACCGTGCGGGTGTCTTGTGCTGCGTTTTCCATGCGGATTCCCATCCAATGGACCCATCTTCCCGCATCGGGGGCGCAGGGTCCATCGGTTGGGCGGGCCGCGGGCCAGTGCGGGAACAATTGATGGGCCGGGGTTCAGGCCATAGGATCATAGGACCACCTTCCCGGGGATTCCGCCATGACCTCCACCCAGGCCCCCAACGCGACTCCGCCGGCTCCGGGGACCCCCAGCCCCGGGATGCGGCCCCTCGGGTCCACGGGCCTGAGGGTGGCGCCGCTGGTCCTGGGGTCCAACGTGTTCGGGTGGACCATCGACGAGCGGACCAGCTTCGAGCTGCTGGACGCGTTCGTGGACGCGGGCTTCAACGCCATCGACACGGCCGACATCTATTCCGTCTGGGCGGCCGGCAACCGGGGCGGGGAGTCCGAGGGCATCATCGGCCGGTGGCTGCGGGCCCGTCCGGGCATGCGCGAGCGGGTGCTGGTGTTCACGAAGGTGGGGGGTGACTTCCGCGACGGGCGCCGGGGCCTGTCGGCGGCCTGGATCGTCCGTGCGGCGGAGGACTCCCTGGCGCGGCTGCAGACCGACCGCATCGACCTGTACCAGGCCCACTGGCCGGATCCGGGCACCCCGCTGGGGGAGACCCTGGGCGCCTTCGGGAACCTGATGTCGGCGGGAAAGGTCCGGGCCATCGGATGCTCGAACATGCTTGCCGTCCAGGTGGAGGCGTCCCTGAAGGCCGCGCGGGCCCTGGGCCTGCCCGGCTACCAGACCCTGCAACCCGAGTACAACCTCTGCACCCGCACCGGCTTCGAGGGCGGGCTGCGGCGCCTGGCGGTGCGCGAAGGCCTGGGCGTGCTGGCCCACAGCGGCCTGGCCCGGGGCTTCCTCACCGGCAAGTACCGCTCCCGGGCGGACCTGGACAAGAGCACCCGGGGCGCGGACCTGGCGCGCTTCCTGGGCGGGCGGGGCCTGCGGATCCTGGGCGCCCTGGACCAGGTGGCTGACCGCCACGGCGCCCAGCCCGGGGAGGTGGCACTGGCCTGGCTCCTCACCCGGGAAGGGGTGACCGCGCCCATCGCCAGCGCCACCAGCCGCGCGCAGCTGGCCAGCCTGGTGCGCGCCGCGCGGCTGGAGCTCTCCGGCCCGGATCTCCGCCTGCTGGAGCAGGCCAGCGGAACGGCGTGGGACGCCGTGGGCCTGGGGGGCCTCCGGGCCCGGCTGGCCGGGACATTCCGCCGGCTCGCCTTCGCCCTGGGGCGCTGACCGCCTTGGGCTATACTTCGGTCGCCATGCCGGAGACCGGGAGGGACATGTGATCAAGGGATTCGCCGGGCGCGTGCTGGAGATCGACCTGGGGTCCCGCACCTTCGCCTTCCGGCCCCTGGACGAGGCCATCGCCCGCCTCTACCTGGGCGGCAAGGGCTACGGCACGCGGCTGCTGTACGACCTGACCCGGCCCGGGATCGACCCGCTGGGGCCGGAGAACCCCCTTATCTTCGCCACCGGACCGCTCAACGGATCCCTGGCGCCCCAGTCCAACCGGTTCGCGGTGGTGTGCAAGAGCCCCCTGACCGGGGGCATCGGGAGCTCGGCCTGCGGCGGTTCCTTCGCCTTCGGCCTGAAGAAGGCGGGCATCGACGTGGTGGTGGTGCAGGGGCGGTCGGAGGTCCCGGTGCGCGTGGAGATCGACGGCGACGCGGACGCGGTGCGGTTCCTGGACGCGGCGGAACTCTGGGGACTGGGCACGGAGGCCACCCAGAAGGCCCTGGGCAAGGGCATGCACCATGCGGTCATCGGGCCCGCGGGGGAGAACAAGGTCCTCTACGCCGGCATCGTTTCCGACGCCCGCATCGCGGGGCGCTGCGGCGTGGGGGCGGTCATGGGCTCCAAGGGCCTCAAGGCCCTTTCCGCCCAGGGCACCCGCAAGCTCGAGATGGAGGACGAGGGGGGATTCAAGAAATACACCCAGTGGGTGCGCCAGGTCTTCAAGGGGCATCCGGTGCTCGGCGAGAAGCTGCGCCGCTTCGGGACCCTGGGTATCGTCAACACCACCAACGGCCGCAACATGCTCCCCACCCGCAACTTCCAGGCGGGGCACCACCCCGATGCCATGGGGCTGTCGGGCGAGTACCTCGAGGACCACGGTCTGGTGGGGGTGCGCTCCAGCTGCCTGCACTGCCCCGTGGCCTGCGGCCGGGAGGTGGAGGTGCCCGGGGCCGGGCGGGTCAAGGGGCCCGAGTACGAGACCGCCGGGATGATGGGCACCAACCTCGGCATCACCGACCTGACCCTGGTGAACCGGTGGAACTGGATGGCCGACGACCTGGGCCTGGACACCATCAGCCTGGGGGTGACCCTGGGGTTCGCCATGGAGCTCCAGGAGCGCGGCATGCTCGCCACGGGCCTGGCCTTCGGCAACCCCGAGGGGGTGGCGGAGATGATTGACGCCATCGCCCACCGGCGGGGCTTGGGCGATGAGCTGGCGGAGGGGACCCGGCGCATGAGCCAGAAGTTCGGCGGCAAGGAATTCGCCATGCACGTCAAGGGCCTGGAGCTCTCCGCCTACGATCCCCGGGGCTCGTTCGCCCAGGGCGTGGAGTACGCCACCACCAACCGCGGCGGCTGCCACGTGCAGGGCGCCAGCATGTACTTCGAGAGCACCGGCCCCCTGACCATCAACCCCCAGAACCTCAAGCTCAAGGCCGAGATCCCCGTGGTGCAGCAGAACCTGGCCTGCGCGGTGAACTCCATGGTGCTGTGCGTCTTCACGACCTACGGGCTCATCCCCAGGCACGTGCACGCCCTCAAGCCCGGAGGCTGGATGCACCGGCTGGCCCGGGTGCTCTTCGAGAACAGCGGGCCCGCCTACCGCCTGATCATGGGCGCCAAGCTCTTCCAGGCGACCTGGCTGGACATCTGGCTGTCCCGGGTCACCGGCATGCGCTTCACCCCCGGCCACCTGCAGGAGATCGGGGCGCGGATCTTCAACCTGGAGCGCATGTACAACCTGCGGGAGGGCTTGACGGGAGCCGACGACACCCTGCCGGACCGGATCCTCCACGAGCCCATCTTCAAGCACATGACCTCCGGGCACCCCCTGGCCGAGCTCCTGCCGCGGTACTACCAGATCCGCGGCTGGGACGAGCACGGCGTGCCCCTCCCCCGGACCCTCAAGCGGCTCAAGGTGCGCGTATGACCGTCACGGTGGAACTGACCTACGACATGGCCAAGGTCCTGGGAACCCGGGCGATCCCCCTGGAGGGCCCCCGGACCGTGGGGGAGGCGCTCCGGGGGGCCCGGGACCGGTTCGGGGACCAGGGGGCTGCCTTTGACCGCATGGCCGCGGTGGCCGCCGTGGCCGTCAACGGCGTCCTGGTGGCCCACCGCCGGGAGGGTTTGCGGCTCGCGGACGGGGACCGGGTGACCTTCGTGAAGACCGCCGCCGGGGGGTGAACGGACCCCCGGGCGCCGGGGCATCCCCGGCCTTCCGTCCCGGGGCCGGTTTCAGGGTATTCTTGGCCAACGACTCCCGTACCCTCCCGTCCTCCAGCCCGACCCGCCCCCTTTCCGGGACGGCGCCGGCCATCCCCAGCCCGAGGATCCTCCGCATGAAACCCGCCCTCCTGCTCCTGCCGATCCTGCTGGTCCTCCCCGGCTGCAAGCCCAAGGGCGACGCCCTGAAGATCGGCGTTTCCGCGCCCCTGACGGGGGACATCTCGGCCCTCGGGCAGTCCACGAAGAACGCCATCACCCTGGTGCAGGAGGAGGTCGCGGGGGGGATCGCCCTGGGCGGCCGGCAGGTGAAGGTGCGGTTCCTGGTGGAGGACGACGAGAACAAGCCCGAGTCCACGGCCACCGTGTTCCAGAAGCTCATCAGCCAGGACCGGGTGGTGGCCATCATCGGCTCCCAGTCCAGCAAGTGCTCCAACGCCGGCGCCCCCATCGCCGAGGCGGCCCGGATCCCCCAGGTGACGCCCTGGTCCACCAACCCCAACGTCACCCGGGGACGCAGCTTCGTGTTCCGCGCGTGCTTCATCGATCCGTTCCAGGGCCGGGTGGTGGCCCAGTTCGCCGCGGGCAGGCTCAAGGCCCGCACCGCGGCGGTGGTCTACGACGTGGCCAGCGACTACAACAAGGGCATCGCCGAGGTGTTCAGGGACGAGTTCACGCGCCTGGGCGGAAGGATCGTGGGCTTCGAGACCTACAACACCAAGGACACCGACTTCTCGGGCCAGCTCACCAAGATCAAGGGCGCCAACCCCGAAGTGCTCTTCCTCCCCAACTACTTCAACGAGGTGCCCCTGCAGGTGCAGCAAGCCCGCAAGCTCGGGCTTTCCGCCACGATCCTGGGCGGCGACGGCTGGGACAACCCCGAGCTGGTCAAGCTGGGGGGCGCGGTCATGGACGGCGCCTACTTCTCCAACCACTATTCCCCCGACGCCGACAGTCCCGTGGCCAAGGCCTTCATCGCCGCCTACACAGCCCGCTTCAAGGCGGTGCCCGACGCCGCCGCGGCCCTCACCTACGACTCGGCGCGGCTCCTGCTCCAGGCCATCGCCAGGGCCGGCAAGGCCGACCCCCGGGCCATCCGGGACGCCCTGGCCGCCACCTCGGGCTTCCAGGGGGTGACGGGCGCCATCTCCTTCGCGGGCACCGGCGACCCGGTGAAGGGCGCGGTGGTCATCCGCATCGAGAAGGGGAAGTTCGTCTTCGACAGCGCGGTCAATCCCTGAATGGGCGTCCTTCTCCAGCAGCTCCTCAACGTCGCCCAGCTGGGCGCGGTGTACGCCCTCATCGCGCTGGGCTACAGCATGGTCTACGGCATCATCCGGCTCATCAATTTCGCCCACGGGGACATCTTCATGCTGGGGGGCTTCATCGGGCTGCTCATCGGCGTGCACCTGGCCTGGCTCCCGGTCTACGTCATGATGCCCCTGGCCATGGTCGTCACGGCCCTGGCCGGGGTGCTGGTGGAACGGGTGGCGTACCGGAGGCTCCGCAACGCCAACCGCATGTCCGTGGTCATCACGACCCTGGGCGTGGGCATCTTCCTGGAGAACCTGGTGCGCCTGGCCGTGGGGCCCGAGACGCGCCAGATCCGGGCCGGCATGCCCACCGCCTCCGTGGCCTGGCTCCAGGCGCGCCTGGGCGTCTACGTCACCTGGGACAAGGTCCTGATCATCCTGGTGTCCCTGTCCCTCATGGCCATCCTGTGGCTGGTGGTGAACCGCACCCTGGTGGGCACGGCCATGCGCGCCGTGGCCGACAACAAGGACGCGGTGCCGCTGATGGGGGTGAACCTCGACCTGATCATCGCCGCCACCTTCGCCATCGGGTCGGCCCTCGCGGCGGCCGGCGGGATCTTCTACGGGCAGGCCTACGCCCTGGACCCCTACATGGGCATCGACCTGGGGTGGAAGGCCTTCATCGCCGCGGTCATCGGCGGCATCGGCTCCATCGAGGGGGCGGTGCTGGGCTCGTTCCTGCTGGCGGGGGTGGAGGTGGCGACCGTGGCGTACCTTTCCTCCAACCTGAAGAACGGCATCGCCTTCGGCCTGCTGATCCTGCTGCTGCTGGTGTGGCCCTGGGGCATCATGGGCAAGCCCGGCATGAGGAAGGTGTAGCATGGGCCGCGACCGGTTCTGGAAGGTGTGCGCGGCGGCGCTGGCCGTGGCGCTGGGGCTGCAGCTGGCGGTGGACGCGGGCGTGTTCCCGGACGTGCTCAATCCGTACTATCTGCACCTCCTGACGGTCATCGGGATGAACATCATCCTGGTGGCGAGCCTGAACCTCCTCAACGGCTACCTGGGGGAGTTCGCCCTGGGGCACGCCGGGTTCATGGCCGTGGGGGCCTACACCGCGGCCATCCTGGCCACGAAGGTGCTGCCCGCGGCCGCCGACCTTCCGCCGGTGCTGGGCCCCTGCCTGGTGCTGGGGGTGACCCTGGGCGGCGCCATGGCCGCGGCGGCCCTGGTGGGGTGGCTGGTGGGGCTGCTGACTTTCAAGACGGTGGGCGACTACCTGGCGATCATCACCCTGGGCTTCAACATGATCATCGTCAACGCCATCCAGAACCTGGACGTGGTGGGCGGCCCCCGGGGCTTCCCGGGCATTCCCCGGAACACCAGCTTTTTCGCCGTGGCCCTGTGCGCGGCGCTCACCCTGGCCATCCTCCGCAACCTCATCCAGTCCAGCTTCGGGCGGGTGTGGGTGTCCATCCGGGAGAACGCCATCGCCGCCGAAATGATGGGCGTGGCCGTGAACCGCGCCAAGAACCAGGTGTTCACCCTGGCCGCGGCCTTCGCGGGCCTGGCCGGAGGCCTCTGGGCGCAGAACCAGCAGTTCATCACCCCCCGCAGCTTCGACTACATCAAGACCACCGAGATCCTCGTGATGCTCTACCTGGGAGGCATGGCCAGCCTGTCGGGCTCCATCCTGGGGGTGGTGGCCTTCACCGTCCTCATGGAGGTGCTGCGCAACGTGCTGAGCGCCTTCGCGCCCCAGCTCGCGGAATGGCGCATGCTCATCAGCCCCCTGGTGCTCATCGTGATCATGCTCACGCGGCCCTACGGCCTCATGGGCAACCGGGAATGGTCCTGGATGAGGAAGGCCCCATGACCCTCCTTCGCGCCGAGAACCTCGCCAAGACCTTCGGCGGCCTCCAGGCGGTGGCCGGCTTCAGCCTCGACCTGGGCCCGCGCGACATCCAGGGCGTCATCGGCCCCAACGGCGCGGGCAAGACCACCGTCTTCAACCTGCTCACCGGCGTCTACGCCGCCGACGGGGGCACGCTGGCCCTGGACGGCCTGGACCTGGCCCGGCTCGCCCCCGACGCCATCGCCCGGGCCGGCATCGCGCGGACCTTCCAGAACATCCGGCTCTTCGCGCAGATGACCGTGCTGGACACCATCGCCCAGGCCCTCCATGCCCGGGCCGGGTACCGCCTCCGGGACGCGGCCTTTCGCACCGGGGCCTTCCGGCGGGGCGAGGCCGCGCTCCTGGCCGAAGCCCTGGGCCACCTGGAGCGGTTCGGCCTGGCCGGCGTGCGCGACGAACCCTCCGGCAGCCTCCCCTACGGCGAGCAGCGCCGGCTGGAGATCGCCCGGGCCCTGGCCACGGGGCCCCGGGTCCTGCTCCTGGACGAGCCCGCCGCCGGCATGAACCCCCGGGAGGTCGAGCAGCTCATCGGGCTCATCCGCAAGGTGCACGAGGACTTCCCCCTGGCCATCCTCCTCATCGAGCACCAGCTGCCCGTGGTCATGGAACTGTGCGGGTTCGTGCAGGTGCTGGACTTCGGCCGGACCATCGCCGCGGGCGCCCCCCGGGACGTGGTGAAGGATCCGCGGGTGATCGAGGCCTACCTCGGCGTGGAGGAGGCATGACCTGCATCCGGGTGGAGAACCTTTCCGTGGCCTATGGGCCCATCCAGGCCCTGCACGGCGTCTCCCTGGAGATCCGGGAGGGCGAGATCGTCTCGCTCCTGGGAGCCAACGGCGCCGGCAAGTCCACCACCCTGCGGGCCCTTTCGGGCATGGTCTCCGTGCGCGGCGGGGACATCCTCTACCGGGACCAGAGCATCCGCCAGGTGCCCGCCCACCGCCTGGTGGCCCTGGGCATCGCCCACGTGCCCGAGGGACGCGGCATCTTCCCCAGCCTGACCGTGAAGGAGAACCTCGCCCTGGGGGCCTGGACCCGCAAGGACAAGGCGGGCCTGAAGGCCTCTTACGACGCCGTCTTCGGACTCTTCCCGCGCCTTTCCGAGCGGCTCTCCCAGCTGGGCGGAACCCTGTCCGGCGGCGAGCAGCAGATGCTGGCCGTGGCCCGGGCGCTCATGACGGACTGCCGGGTGATGCTCCTGGACGAGCCGAGCATGGGCCTTTCCCCGCTCCTGGTGAAGGAGGTGTTCCGGGCCCTGAAGGACATCAACGCCCGGGGCACGACGATGCTCCTGGTGGAGCAGAACGCTCGCATGGCCCTGAAGATCGCGCACCGGGGCTACGTCCTGGAAAACGGCCGCATGGTGATGGAAGGCCCCGCGGAGGTCCTGGCGACGGACCCCCGGGTGAAGGAGGCGTACCTGGCGGGGTAGGGGCGCCAGGACGGGACTTCCGGGAACCTTTCCTGGACTCAGGCCACCCGTTCATTCCCACTGTCACGTGGGGTAATTCAACGGGAGGCGATCATGAAAACGCCATTCTGCAAGCTGGCCGAGCGGGACCTTGTAAGCGTTCGTGGTGGCCAATTCTCTGTTCAAGGAAACGGCTGGAAAGGAGGCCGTGTCACGACACCGGGCGGTAATGTCATTGAAACAACCCCGCTGTATTCGACTATTATACTTACAGATGGTTCTGCTGGGCGCATTGCCAACGGATTGAATACAATGGCCGCGGCTACGGCAATTCCATTTCCTCCCGCTGCCGCGGCGGCTGGTATAGCAGGTTGCATGATGAGTTTCATGAACAACGGAAACGGTGTGAAAGCCACAATTCCTCATGTGATTCCGAGTGTGTTTATCACCCCAAGGTAGGTTTTAAATAACTTTGATGTCGCCCTTGCTAAAAATTATAATGGTTGTTTCTCCATTGCTAACGGTAGCAATTGCGTACCTTCATGTCTGGTGGAAGCCCGGATTTGCGAAATATGGAGTGAAGTTAAAGATTCTACTGATTTTGTTGAATTTGATTGGATATTTCTTGGCCTTGGCCATTTGGGGCTGATTGGCCACCCTTATCATCCGGGCCCTGCCCTGTGCCGCTACTCCAGCACCTTCCCGTTGGAGCGCGCCACCTCCGAGAGGAAGCGCGCGCTGGCCTTGGGGGTGCGTTCCAAGGTGGCGTAGTCCACGTGGACGATGCCGAAGCGCTTGGCGAAGCCCAGGGCCCACTCGAAGTTGTCCAGGAGGGACCACGCCGAGTACCCGCGCACGTCGGCGCCCTGGGCCATGGCGTCGCGCACGGCCAGGATGTGGCTGCGGAAGTAGTCCACCCGCAGGGTGTCCTGGATGCCGCCTTCGGGCACCGTGTCGGGGTCGGGGAAGGCGGCGCCGTTCTCGTTCACGTACAGCGGCAGCTCCCCGTACCGCTCCCGCAGCCACAGCAGGGTTTCCGTGAGGCCCTCGGGGTAGACCTCCCAGTCCATCTCCGTGCGCAGGTGCGTGGGGTGGGGCACGCTGCTCCACTGGCCGAAGGGGGCCGCGGGGTCGTGGCGGGTGATGCCGCGGCTGTAGTAGTTGACCCCCAGGTAGTCCAGGGGCTGGCGGATGAGCTTGAAGTCGTCGCCGGGGAATTCCGGCCAGGCCTCGCCGAAGAGCGCCGGCAGTTCCTCGGGGTACCGGCCCAGGAGGACGGGGTCGAGGAACTGGCGGTTCATGTACGCATCGGCCCGGGCGGCGGCCTCGAGGTCCTCGGGGCGCCCGGAGGCGGGGTGCTTGGGCTCGAGGTTGACCACGAGCCCCACCGAGCGCGCCCCGGCGGCGCGGCAGGCCTGGACGCCCATGCCGTGGGCGCGCAGCAGATTGTGCGAGACCCGGGGCAGCTCGCGGAAGTCCCGATGGCAGGGCGGGTGCGACCCCGTGAGGTGGCCCTCGTGCATCATGACCCAGGGCTCGTTGAGGGTGGCCCACAGGGGCACCCGGTCCGCCAGGGCGGAGGCCACCAGGTGCGCGTAGTCCCCGAACCGCCCGGGCAGGTCGGGGTCGAGCCAGCCGCCGCGGTCTTCCAGTTCGGCCGGGAGGTCCCAGTGGTGGAGGGTGACCTGGGGCTGGATCCCCGCCTCCAGGAGCGCGTCCGCGAGCCTCCGGTAGAAGTCCAGGCCCGCGGCGTTGGGGCGGCCTCCGGGCATGACCCGGCTCCAGGCGACGCTGAAGCGGTAGGAGCCGAAGCCCAGGTCCCGGATCAGCGCGACGTCCTCCCGCCACCGGCGGTAGTGGTCGCAGGCGCGGTCGCCCCGGGGCGCCAGGTGGGCGCCGGCCCCTCCGGGCGCGCAGAAGCGCTGCCAGTTGCTGGGCCCCGCGCCGTCGGCCCGGGGGGAACCCTCGATCTGGTAGGCGGAGGTGCTCACCCCCCAGAGGAAGCCCTTGGGAAAGTCCATGGTCACGCCCCCACCCGGACGACGATGGTGTGGTCACCGGCGGCCAGCGGCACGCGGATCTCGGGACCGGGGGGCAGGGCCCGCCCGTCCAGGCTGGCTTCCGGCGCGGACCCGGCGCGCTCCAGGCGGATGTCGTACGTGCCGCCCGTGCGGGGGTCTCGGTAGCGGATGCGCGCCCGGTCCCAGGCCGAGGGCAGGGCGGGACGGAGCCGGAGGGTGTCGCCGCCCTCCAGGCTGAAGCCCAGCACGTCCTCCACGGCCACGCGGTACATCCACCCCGCCGACCCGGTGTACCAGGTCCACCCGCCGCGCCCGGTGTGAGGGGCCACGCCGTACACGTCGGCGGCCACCACGTAGGGCTCGGTCTGGTAGGTGGCCGGACGCATCCCGTGGGAGACGGGGCTCAGCATGGCCAGGAGCGAGGCCGCGCGGTCCAGCCTGCCCGAGGCGGCCACGGCCTTCACGGCCCACAGCGCGCCGTGGGTGTACTGGCCGCCGTTCTCGCGCACGCCCGGGATGTAGCCCTTGATGTAGCCCGGGTCGTTGGGGAAGGTGTCGAAGGCGGGGGTGAGCAGGCGGATCATGCCGGCTTCCTCGTCCACGAGGTGGGCCTCCATGGCCGCCAGGGCCTGCTCCGCCCGGGCCCGGGGCACGGCGCCCGAAAGCGTGGCCCAGGCCTGGGCCAGGCAGTCGATGCGGCATTCCGGGTTCCGGGCCGAGCCCAGCGGGGTGCCGTCGTCGAAGTAGGCGCGGCGGTACCAGTCGCCGTCCCAGCCCGCGCGCTCCAGGGCCTCCGAGAGGGAGGCCATGCGCTCCCGGAAGCGCCGGGCGCGGTCGGGTTCGCCGCGGCGTTCGCACACGGGGGCGAACGCCTCCAGGATCGAATGGAGGAAGAAGGCCATCCACACGCTCTCGCCCCGGCCCTCCCGGCCCACCCGGTTCATGCCGTCGTTCCAGTCGCCGGTGCCCATCAGGGGCAGGTCATGGACGCCGGTGCGTCCCAGGGCCAGGTCGAGGGCGCGGCAGCAGTGGTCGTAGAGGTCGCCCCGGGCGCCGGAGTCCACCGGCGCCAGATAGGCCTCGTCCTCCCCGGGCTCCAGGGCGCGGGCCGCGAGATAGGGCGCGGTCTCGGCCAGGATGTCCCAGTCGCCCGTGGTGCGCAGGTAGTGGGCGGTGACCAGGGGCAGCCACAGGAGGTCGTCGGAAAAGCGCGTGCGGATCCCCTGCTCGATGGGGGGATGCCACCAGTGGAGCACGTCGCCTTCCACGAACTGGTGGGCGGCGTGCAGGAGGATCTGGCGGCGGGTGAGGCCCGGGAGCAGGTAGAGGAGGCCCGCGGCGTCCTGGAGCTGGTCCCGGTAGCCGAAGGCGCCCCCCGACTGGTAGTAGGCCGTGCGGCCCCACATGCGGCAGGCCAGGTTCTGGTAGGGGAGCCACCCGTTGACCATGAGGTCCAGGGCCGGTTCGGGCGTCTCCACCTGGAGGGTCCCCAGGATGTCTTCCCAGTGCTCGCGCACGGCTTCGAGGGAGGGGCGGGAGGCCGCCAGGCGCCGGGCCCCGGCCAGGTCCTCGGCCTCGCCGGAGACGATGACGCAGGTGCGGGTCTCGAAGGGGGCCAGCTCCACGTCCACCTGGAAGGCGAAGCAGGGATCCGCCATGGGTCCCGTGGCCCCGTCCAGGGTCCCCGCGCCGGTGACGGCGGCGGGTTCCGCGGGGCTGCCCGGGCGGCCCAGGAAGGCGCCGCGGTCCGTGGTGACCCCGCGCAGGGCGCCGTCCCCGGAAAGGGAGGCGAAGGCCACCTGGCCATGGAAGGGGCCGGGGGCGGTGTTCCACGCGAACAGGTCGTCCCCCTCGCGCCGGGTCTCCACGTGGCCGGCGGCGCTCTCCGGGGTCTCCCCCAGCACCAGATGCGCGTGCCAGTGGAGGGTCAGGCGCCGCTTCACGGGGCCGGTGTTGGCCAGGCGCACCGCCAGGACCTTCAGGGGGGCCTGGAGGTCGGCGTAGACGGTGACCTCCTGGTCCAGGCCGTCCACCGAGCTCAGCCAGCGGGTGGAACCGAAACCGTGGCGCACGGTGAAGGCGATGCCCGCGCCCGCGGGCCCGGGGGTGGGGGACCAGAACTCCCGGCTGTCCTCGTCCCGCAGGTAGAGCGACTCGGAGAGGGGGTCGGCGACGGGGTCGTTGTGCCAGGGGGTGAGGCGGTGCAGGCGGCTGTTGCGGTTCCAGGAGCACGAGATGCCGCGCTCGGTGGTGATGAGGCCGAACCCCTCGTTGGCGATCACGTTGGTCCAGGGCATGGGCGGCAGCACGGGGTGTCCGTCCGCGCCGGGACGCACGTGGATCACGTATTCCCGCCCGTCGGGGGAGAAGCCTCCCAGGCCGTTGTCCAGGCGCGTCGCCGGTTCGGGGAGCGCGTTGGGCCGGAAGGGCCGGGGCGAGAACGCGGCCGGCTCCGGGAGCCGCACCGACCGGATCGCGCCGGTGGCCGGGAAGGAGGCCTCGGCCGCGCAGAGGTCCAGGGCCTCCTCGCGCTTGAGGGCGAAACCGAGGCCCAGGGTGAGGGAGACCGCGGCGCCGGGAGCCAGGTCCACCACGCAGCGCAGGGCCAGCACCGGGTCCAGGACCGAGCCCGTGGTGCCCGCCAGGGGCCCGGCGGCCAGGAGCGCCGCGGGTTGGGCCAGGGTGCGTCCCCGGCCCAGGAATGCGGCGCGGTCGGTGGCGTAGGAAAGATCCCGGGCGGAGCACGGGGCCAGCCAGTGGCACATCCACCGGGGCTTCTCGTCGGCGCCCCGGGGGCGACGGCGGGCCAGGAGGGCCCGGGATTCCGGGCACCACTCCGTCTGCACGAAGAGCTTGGAGAAGGCGGGGTGGGCCAGGTCTGCCTGGCGGTCATTGAGCACCGCCTCCAGGCACGAGGTCACCTCGATGCGGCGGGGCGAGGAGGTGCGGTTGACCAGGGTGAGGCGGCGCGCCTCGGCGTCGCGGGCCGGGAGCACCACCACCTCCAGGGTGGTGACGATGCCCCCGTCCTCGCGGACCAGGGTGGCCTTGCCCTGCTGGAAGCAGGCGCCGGCCGCGTCCGGGACCTTGCGAGCCGGGCGCAGGCCCGCGGACCAGAGCTCCCCGGTGTCCAGGTCCTTGAGGTAGATGAAGAAACCCTCGGGATCCTCCACCCCGTCGCCCCGCCAGCGCGTGAGGGCCTGGCCCCCGCACGCCGAGTATCCGGTGCCGCGCTCGGTGAGAAGGACCCGGTACCGGCCGTTGTCAAGAAGATGCCCGCTGTTTTCCATTCCTTCGACTTCCTTATTCATTGTTCCATCACCACCGTGGCGGGAATCCGCCGCAGGGTCACGCTCGTTCCAGACAGTCCTTCCATGGCCTTCCCGTCCACCGTCGCCCGGCGGAACGATCCCGCCAGGGGCCAGCGGAGGACGAGGCCCCCCGGAGGGCAGGGCGCCGTCCCGGACAGGGTGTAGGTGACCCGGGTCCCCTCGGCCCGGGCCGAGTACCCCAGCTCGCCGCCGGGCACCCGGAGGCCCTCCAGGGCGAATCCCTTGCGGAACCAGGCCTCGGGCACCCCGGCACCCAGTTCCAGGGCGCCGGCCTCCTCCCGCTCCAGCACCAGGAGGGCCAGGAGGGAGCGGATGTAGTCCGAACCCACCCACGCGTGGGGAAGGTCACCCAGGTAGACCGGGCTGCGCAGGCCGCGCTGGACCACCTCGGGCCACTGGTTCCAGGCCAGGGGGCGCCGGTCCTCCAGGTAGGCCGCGAGCAGGTCCCGGGCCCGGTCCGCCCAGCCCAGGTATGCGCAGGCGCCGATGATGCGGGTCTCGTAGGGGGTGTAGCGGTCCTCGGGGGCGCCGCCCTTGCGCCGCGCCTGGACTTGCCGCCAGAACTCGCCGAAGGTGGCTTCCAGGGCCGGCCTGGGCAGGAAGGGCAGCTCCCCGCCCGGCATGAGGGCCACGGTGGTGGAGGTGGCGTCGAAGTCGGCCAGCTCGGCGCAGCCCGGAAGCCAGGCGATGCCGCCGCGCGCCATGGTCGCGCGCAGGGAGGCCAGCAGGTCGCCGCGGAACCGCTGCGCCAGGGCGGCGAAATGCGCCGCCGAGGCCGCATCCCCCAGCTCGGCGCAGATCCAGGCCGCGTCCTTGAAGCCGCGCAGGGACCAGAAACCGTCCCAGTAGCTGTGCATGGGCTTGGCGGAGTAGCCCTCGTGGCTGATGGAGGCGGGCACCATGCCGTCCTTTTCCAGGATGCGCTCCAGGTAGTCCGCGGCGCGCCGGCCCTGGGGCCACATCCGGGCCAGGAAGGCCCGGTCGCCGGAAAAGCGCCCGTATTCGGCCAGGAGGTGGATGAATTCGCCCGGGCTGTCGTTCTCGGGCACGGGGTCGGCGCCGCGGTCGTCCACCACGCAGGGGACCTTGCCGTTGGGGAACAGGGACGGGGCGTACCATTCGATGTACTCCCGCACCTCCCGGTCGTGGCCCAGGCGCAGCAGGGCCGCAGCCATCATGGCGCCGTCGCGGATCCAGGACCTCGCGTAGGAGCGGGTGCCGGGCCGCAGCGCCGGGCCCTTGCGGCTGATGAGGATGTGCGCGAGGCAGGTGCGGAGGGTTTCGGCCGCTCCGGGTTCGGGGAGGTCGATGCGCACCCGTCCCAGCTTCTCCTCCCAGGAGGCGGCGGCGGCCGCCAGATCGGCCTCGAAGGGGGGCCGCGGGCCGGCCTCGCCCAGGGGCAGGTCCACCAGCACGTCGCGGGTCTCCCCGGGGGCGAGGTCCAGGTCGTACCGGAAGGCGCCCGACGCGAGGCCTGCGGGGTCGTTCACGGACGGGGTCCCGGGCAACTCGCCCCGGCGGAGCCAGTCCACGATGGAGCCGGCGTGGAATCCGGCCGCGCCGGACCCGCCGGGGCGGGTGGCGGAGCGCAACAGGAGCCTCCCGTCGACGGTGGCCGAATCCTCGCCGAAGGCCAGGGCGGCGATTCCCGAGGTGCCCCCCGGGATGCCCAGGAACTGCAGGGGCGGATTCACCTGGAAGGGGCGCACCGCCAGGAACAGGGTGCCCTTCCAGGGCTTCGAGGCCGCGTGGAGGCGGTACCGGGCCCGGATGACCGGCGCCGCGGGGGTTCCCGCGCCGAAGGCGGTGACGCGCAGGGTCAGGTCCCCGTGGGTGCGGGTGACGGTGGGGATGGGCAGGGCGCCCCGCTCCAGCGACTGGGCGCACTCCGCCTGGGCCCAGCCCAGGAGCTGCCCGCCGCTCCACAGGAAGGGTTCGACGGAGGGCCCGCCGGCGCCGGCCTCCAGCGTGCCGTCCTCGCCCATGAGGGCCGAGTCCCGCCCGGCGTCCACGCCCACCAGGGTCCAGTAGGTCTGCTCGCCCAGGTAGGCCCGGGGGTAGTCGCCCCGCGGGGCGGTGCGGGCGATGGTCTCGAAGGCCGCGTTCCAGGACGCGCCAAAGGCGAGGGGCTGCACGTCCAGGGACGTCGTCCGGCCCCCGTCCACGCGCAGGAAGCGCGTTTCCGTCTCGGGGAGGAGCAGGTGGTTCTGGGCGCCCGCCGCCCCGCGCACCTCGGCGAGGGATGTCCAGGCCGAACCGTCCGGCGAGGCCAGGACGCGGAAGTCGCGGGGGCCCGGGTCGGCCCAGGCGATGCGGAGTCCGCCGAACGCGCGGGGGATCTGGAAATCCACCTGCCGCCAGCCGTCGCCCTGGGTGACCTCCGGGGTCCGGTCGTAGGGCGCCTCCGGGGGCAGCTCCCGCATGGCCAGGTCGCGGAACTCCGCGTGGCCCTTGCCTCCCGAACCGGCGGTGACGCACCACTCGATGGACCCGATGCGGGCGGGGTCGGCCCCGCCGGGGCCCCACGCGAAGGTCACGTGGCGCTTCTTCAGGACCACGCGGGTCCAGGTCCGGGGGAAGGCGAAGGCGGGCTTGCGGACCCACCAGACGTTCTCGCCGGAAGGATCCACCAGCTTGAACTCCAGGTTCTCGGGGGGGCAGTCCCCGCGCACCTCGAAGGTGATCTCGTAGTTGGGGGGCAGGGTGAGGGGCAGGTTCCGGCGCGCGGCGGCGTAGCCGCCCCGGCCCTGGAAGTCGAAGTCCATGCGCAGGGTGTCGGCGCCGCCCAGGGTCAGGGCCACGCCGTCGGAGGGGACGGCCTTCCAGGCCTGGAGGGTCTCGAACCGGTCCAGGACCCGGGGAGGTGGGGCCTGGACGGTGCCGGCGGCCAGGGTCAGGCCGGCCCCGGCCGCCAGGACGAGGACGAGCCCGCGGATACGTCCCGTCATGGCTTCTTCGCCGCGGAGGCTTCCAGCCAGCCGCCCTTGAACCCGGCCCGGCGCATGCCGAGCACGAGGGTGGGGTCCTTGCGCATGAGGCTCCACACCAGCCCCGAGCGATGGTTCTCGACCATGCCCAGGATCAGGCCCTGGTCGATGCCCAGGTAGTCCGTGTCCACCCAGCCCAGGCCGGGCACGGTGCGGCCGTGGTGGGCCGGGGCCCCCGCGGGGAAGGTCTCGTTGAAGGCGTCCAGGAAGCCGTAGGTGGAGAAGAGGTGGTCCCCGAACCGGCGCCGCATCTCCTTCAGGGCGGGCAGGGACACTTCGGGCGTGAAGGGGAGGGAGCCCGCCGCGGCGTTGGGGGTGATGGTGCCGTCGTCCAGGATGCCGCTGGCGGCGGCGCCCCGGGCGGCGTAGGTGAGGAAGGTGCGGCGGGCCCCGTCCACGGTGTGGACGGCGTCGGCGGGCCCGTCGCAGGCCGAGATTCCCCAGATGTTGGGCCCGTAGCCCTTCCAGTTGCCGGGGTTGGCCATGGCGTACGCGCGCTGGGCCAGGGTGGCCCGGCGCGTCTCCTCGGCGTAGTCGATGCCCAGGGTGGCCGTGGAGGCGTCCCGCACGCCGCGGAAGTCGACCCACACGTGGGAGAACTGGTGGCCGAAAAGCGGCCCGAACTGGAAGCAGGCCTGGCCCTGGAACGTGCCCCAGGTCTGGGATTTCGTGTATTCCGGCCAGGCCGTGGCGGGGATGGGGTGGGTGGGCGAACCCATGGCCAGGAACTCCAGGAGCATCGCCTCCATGTAGCCGTGCCAGTCGTAGGTGTTGAAGCCCTCCTCGGGGGTCCAGCCCATGCTCACGCGGTTGGGGCGGGGCATGGCCCAGGTCCATTCCACCCGCTCGTTGAGGCGGGAGGCGATGGCGCGGATCTCGGCTTCGGCGGGCCGGTCGAAATAGGCCCGGCAGGTGAGGGCGCCCGCGATGAGCAGGGCGGTGTCGATGGTGGAGAGCTCGACGTTCTTGAAACGGAGCCCGGTCTTCATGTCGAGGAAGTGGTAGTAGAAGCCCCGGTACCCCGAGGCCTGGACCGGGTCGGGGCCCTGGGGGGCCCGCTCCAGGAAGCGCAGGGTCTTGAGGACCCGCTGCGCCGCCTGGTCCCGGGTGACGTAGCCCCGCTCCGCGCCGATGACGTAGGCCGTCAGCCCGAAGCCCACCGCCGAGATGCTGGCGAAGGAAGGGGAGGGATGGCGGTCCGGGATGAGTCCCGTCCCCGGATCCGCCGTGTCCCAGAAGAACTGGAACGTCCGCTGTTCCAGCAGATCAATGAATGCCTGGTCCGAGAGTTCCGGCACGGCGGGGGCGGGCGCGGCGGCGCCGCAGGCGGTGGACGCCAGCAGAAACGCCAGGCTCGCGGACGCCCTCTGGAAGAATGTAAACGTTCCCATGTCGGTCGGACCTTCCTGCTCAGAACTGGAACGTGGCGCCGAACTGGATGCGGCGGCCCACCTTGGCGTCCACGGGCTGCCCGAACTTCGAGGCCGCGCCGGCGGATCCGTCAATGTAGCCCGAATCCCAGCCGTAGATCCAGTTGTGGTAGTTGAAGACGTTGAGGGCCTCGACGTTCACGCCCAGCTTGGCCTTGCCGATGCGGAAGTCCTTCTGGAGCTTCAGGTCCACGGAGCGGTAGCCCCAGGCGTTGGGGATGATGAAGCTCGACTTCTGGGGGCGGCCGGCGTTGTAGTAGAAGTGGCGCTGGTTGTAGCCCCAGCCGTTGGTCACGTCCCAGATGGTGTAGGGCAGGCCCGAGGAGAGGGTGATCAGGCCGCTGAGCTTGAAGCCATAGGGCAGGCTGACGATGCCGTCCATGACCAGGCGGTTGCGCTCGTCGTCGGCGGTGGGGTGCTTGCCGTAGGCGTCCGCGTTGACGAAGTCCAGGCTGAACAGGTCGTTGCCCGTCTGCTTGGCGCTGGAGAGGGTGTAGTGGATGCCGGCGCCCCAGCCCGAGGCCTCGGTGAAGGGCTTTTCCACCACCACGTACATGGCGTCGTACCAGGTCTTCTTGGTGTCGCTGAGCAGGACGTTGGAGTAGCCGGGGACGGAGATGTAGTTCAGCTGGGCGTCGCGGTTGCCCCACTTCCAGGTGATGGCGTCGACGCTGCGCACGTCCGTGAAGGTGATGGAGGCGTTGACGCTGCCCACCTTGGTGCGGAATCCCAGGCTGATCTGGTCGGAGTGGGCGGGCTTGGCGTTGTTGTCGAGGAGGAAGACCTCGGGGTTGGGGGCCACGCCCTGGGCGATGAGGCTGTTCAGGCCGTCCTTGGACATGTAGCTGGGATCCCACTTGATGGCGGGGGTGCCGTTCACGGGCGAGCCGTCCTTGGAGAACGTGAAGGTGCGCACGGCGTACTGCAGGCGGTAGCGCTCGTCCAGCACGTTGGTGAAGGACTCGCGGTCGAAGTAGCGGCCCGCGCCGCCGAACACCACGGCCGTGCCGTCGCCCTTGACGTCATAGGAGAAGCCGATGCGGGGCTGGAAGGCGCCGTAGTACGGCTTGCGCTGGCTGCCGTCGGAGAAGTACTTGGCGTCGTACATTCCGCCCAGCGCGCTCACCACGGACTTGGGCGTGACGTAGCCGTCGTTGAACATGTCGGACTCGTAGTCCCAGCGCAGGCCGATGTTCACCAGGAGGCGGGGGGTGACGTTCCAGTCGTCCTGGGCGTACCACCCGATCTGCCGGTTGGTGGTGCTCAGGTCGGGGTTGCCGGTGCCGTACTGGGCCTGGAAGGGGATGGTGAGGGTGGGGTCGAGGTTGGGATCGAAGTTGAAGACGGGGTTGCCCACCTGGTAATTCTTGATGCCGTAGTCCATGAAGTCGATGTTGCCGCCGAACTTGAAGCTGTGGTTCGTGGCGGCGACGTAGGAGAAATCGTCGCGCAGGGAGATGCGCTTCTGGACGAAGTCCTGCTGGTCGGTGTGGCCGCCGGTGACGAGGATGCCGAAGTAGTTCTTGGCCACCAGGTCGGGGTTGAGGGGCTTGGGATTCCACTCGGACTTCTGGTAGGTGATCATGAACTCGTTGACCCAGGAGGCGGTGGTGAACTTGTCCTTCAGGCTCGTGGTGAAGACCATGTTGGACATGTCCGAGCCGTTCTCGTAGGTGGTCTGGCCCCCGAAGTCGCGCTTCTCGTGTTCGGAACGGACGTTGACGGAGAACTCCACCACGTGGGCGGGGTTGATCTGGTAGTCCACCTTGCCGAACACCAGGTTCGAGCGGAAGGGGGAGGCGAAGTTGCCGGCGTGGGCCTTGAGCCGGTTCACCAGGTCGGCCGAGGCGCCGCTGAGGTTGCCGCCGCCCAGGTAGACCTGGTTGTCGCGGTTCTGCTGGTTGCCCTCGTAGGAGACGAAGTAGTGCATCCGGTCCTTGAGGATGGGCCCGCCGACGCTGAAGCCCTCCTGGGTGCGGGAATACTCGGGCTTGGGCTGGCCGCGCTTCTCGGCGAAGTAGTTGTTCGAGACCAGGTCCTTGTTCTGGTAGTAGACGAAGAGGTCGCCGTGGAAGTCGTTGGTGCCGGACTTGGTGACCGCGCTGATGACGGCGCCGGAGGCCTTCTGGTACTCGGCCTTGTAGTTCTCGGTCATGACGCGGAATTCCTGCACCGCGCCCAGGGGGAACGGGTTGCCGCGGCTGGCGTCCTGGCCGACGGTGCCGCCGGAGAGGACGTCGCTCTTGTAGCTGGCGCCGTCGATGAAGATGTTCACGCGCTGGTTGGTCTGGCCCCCGGAGGAGAAGGACTGGTTCATCTCGTCGCCGGAGAGCTTGATGCCGGGCGCCAGGGCGGCGTAGTTCAGGAAGTTGCGGTTGCCCTGGGGCAGGTCCTCGAGCTGCTCGAGGGTGACGTTGGTGGCCACCTCGGCCGAGCGGAGCTCCACGAGGGAGCCCGTGACCTCCACCACCGCGGCGGCCTGGGGCGCCAGGGCGAAGTCCAGGTCGAGGGCCTGGCCCACCTGCACCCGCACCGACTTCACGGCGGTGCCGGCGCCCGGGGCGGTGGCGGTGAGGGTCCAGGTGGCGGGGTCCAGCGAGAGGTGGTAGGTGCCGTCGGCCTTGGCCACCGCGAGGGTGGTGAAGCCCTTGGCCTTGTTCACGGCCGTGATCCGCGCGCCGCCCACGGCCTTGCCGGCGAGGCGGACCGTGCCGCGGAGGATGGCGGTGGTGGTCTGGGCCGTAAGGCACGGTGCCGTGCCCATGGCGATGAGGGCTGCGGCGAACGCGGGGATAGAGGCTGCGCTGACCCTGGCTCGGAGGGTTCGGCTCATGATGTTCTCCTTTTGTTGTAAAAATTTAACTTAGGTAATGCTTGGGGTGGTCCGGGGGCTCATTGGCCCCCGGTTCCGGAAAGGGGTGGGCAGGTGGAACCGCGGGGCACCAGGAGCACTTCGAGGGTCTGCTGCCGGGGCTGCACGGCGCCTCCGGACTCGATGACCGTCAGCAGCCTCTCGGCGGCCCTGGCGCCCAGGTCGGAGATGGGCGCGCGGATGGAGGTGAGGGCGGGGGTCAGGTAGCGCACGATGGGCACGTCGTCGAACCCGGCGAGGGAGATGTCCTCGGGGACCCGCAGGCCCTGGTCCTTCAGGGCGGCCAGGGCCCCGATGGCCATGTCGTCGTTGGCCGCGAAGATGGCGGTGGGGCGCGGCGCGGCCTTCAGGAGCCGGCACGCCGCGCGGTAGCCCGAGGCCTCCCCGAAGTCGCCCTGGGCCTCCAGGACGCAGTCCCGGGTGGCGGGATGGGCCGCCATGGCCTCCCGGTAGCCTTCGAGCCGCTGCAGGGCGTCGGTGTTGTTCTCCGGCCCGCGGATGAAGGCGATGCGCGCGTGGCCCAGGCCGATGAGGTAGCGCACCATGGAAAGGGCCCCGCCGTGGTTGTCGACGCTGATGGAATCGAAGCGTTCCTCCAGGCCTCCGGCGACCTGGCTGAGGAAGACCGCGGGCGTGCGCTTCAGCAGCCGCGCCATGCCCGCGTGGACCTCCAGTTCGGAGGACAGGATCACCAGCCCGTCCACCTTCCCGTGCATGGTCCTCAGCATCGCCTCCGCGGACTCCATGTCCCCGTGGGTGCAGGTCACCAGCAGGCTGTAGCGGCGGTTGCGCGCCACCTGGTCGAGGCCCCGGATCACCTCGGAGAAGAACTCCCCGAACATGTCCGGCAGGAGGGCCCCGATGGTGCGCGTCTCCTTCTTGATCAGGCCCCGGGCGCCGCTGTGGGGGATGTAGCCCAGGCTCTCGATGGCCTCGAGGACGCGGCTGCTGGTGGCGCCCTTGACGGGGTTGCTCCCGTTGAGCACCCGCGAGACGGTGGCGATGGAGACGTTGGCCAGCCGGGCCACGTCGTGGATGGTCACCTCGGCGCGGTCGTCCTGGCTGGCGGCACCTTCCTGGGGGCGCTCCGTCATGGCTCGGGTCTCCGGTGAGAGGAAATGAAAACGTTTACAAGAGTGGGACAAGTAGTAATATACCCCTGGCCTTGAAACCTGCCACAAGAAAGTAACGGAAGTGTAACGGCGTTGATGGCGTCGTGCACGGCTTGTGGCACATGGGTTGCGTTGGCAAAAAAACGGTATAGAAGTTGGTACATGATTTTGGGTTCTCGCTTTTTTCTCTGGTCATCCTTCCTGTCAGGATCCCCCATGGCACGCCGCCCCCACCCCTCGACCCCCGCCGCCGACCGGGTTCCCGTCCAGCAGAAGATCGCCTACGGGCTGGGGGCCATCGTCACGATCGTGGCCGTGAATTCCGTCGTGCAGCTCACGAGCCTGGTGTACGTGGTGGGCCTGGGCATCAGCGCCATCTGGATCGGCTACGCCCAGGCCATTCCCAGGCTCTGGGACGCCCTGGTGGACCCCTTCCTGGGCAACCTTTCGGACAACAGCCGCTCCCGGTTCGGGCGCCGCATCCCCTTCCTGGTGGTGGGCGGGATCCTTTTGGGGGTGGCCTTCTCGCTCCTGTGGACCGTGCCCAGGGACTGGAGCCGGCCCGCCATGTTCGGGTACTTCATCGCCACGTCCCTGTTCTTCTACACGGTCGTGCCCATCTACTCCATTCCTCACGGCGCCCTGGGCCTGGAGATGACCGAGGACTACCACGAGAAGACCAGCATCTTCGCCTACGCCAGTTTCATCGGCAACGTGGGCGCCTTCTTCCTGCCCTGGGTCTACTACCTGACCAACCGGCCCGTGTTCCGCGGGGATACGGTGGCCGGGATCAAGTGGGTGTGCCTGGGCATGAGCTTCTTCCTGACGGGATCGGCCCTGGTGTGCGCCCTGGTGTGCAAGGAGGGCAAGCTCAACCAGGCCCGGAAGCAGGAACGGATCCCCATCCTCAAGGGCTTCGTGGCCACCTACCGGAACCGCGCCTTCCTGAAGCTGGTGGCCGCCTTCACCCTGCTCATCGTGGGTTTCCAGGTGGTGATGGGCTTCAGCAATTTCACGACGATCTTCTACCTCTACGGGGGCGACAAGGACGCCGCCTCCAGCCTCATGGCCCAGAACGGCACCCTCTGGGCCGCCGTGGGCATCGCAGGCGTGTTCCCGATGGTCTGGCTCTCGAAGCGCCTGGGGAAGAAGGGAACCGTGATCCTCAGCTTCGCCGTCATCTCGCTGGGCAACCTGCTCAAGGTCGTGTGCTACAACCGCGCCTTTCCCCGGCTCACGTTCCTGCCGACGATCTGCCTCTCCCTGGGGATGGTGATCTGCTTCTCGCTGGTGAACTCCATGATCTCGGACATCTGCGACGAGGAGGAGGCGCGGGTGGGAACCCGGCAGGAAGGCGTGTACTTCGCCGTCTACAACTGGTGGTGGAAGATGGGCGTGTCCATCGCCTCCGTCACCGGCGGCTACCTGCTCCGCTGGACGGGCTTCCTGGAGGGCGTCGGGACCCAGACGGCGAGCGTGATGTTCTGGATCCGGTTCTGGGAGATCGGACTGCCCACGGCGCTGTGCGTGGCGGGGATCATCCTGCTGGCGAGCTATCCGCTGACGGAGGAGAGCGCCTACGAGACCAAGGCGCTGCTGGCGGAGCGGAAGGAGGCGGCCGTGGCCCTCGGGGGGGAATCTGTTTAGACATTTAATTGGCTCTTCACGGAATTGAGTGAAGGCCTTGATCCACACTCACTCTGGTCTGCTCTTGGAAAGGGGCTTGGGACGGGTGGTCGAAGGCCGTCATGTTCCCGTAATTGAGGCAGTTCGAAACGAAAAGACTATCGCCGAGGCGCCGAAGACGCCGAGGTTCGCCGAGAAAAGACTTCTTTTTCTATTCGGCGATCCTCGGCGTCTTCGGCGCCTCGGCGACAAGGCCCTTCGATGGAGTTTCCCGGATTCACCGGGTAACAGGTCGGCAGGAGCAGACTTCAGGCATCGTGAGGTTGCTTACGGCTACCGGGACGAGGCCTACTTCCTTCTCGCTGTCCGCGCGGCCTTTCCTGGCGTTCCGTGAAGAACCATTCATTTGGTCGCCCTGGCGGGGCTCCTATGGCAGTTCCGGCTTGACACGCCCGCCCGGCGGCGGGAGAATCAGCCTGTTCCCAGGCCGTTTCCGCACGCATTCCAGCTCCCCCACGGAGGAGAAGACCCATGGCGCAGACCACATCCTTCACCCTCAACGGCCGGCCCGCGCGCGTGGCCGGCGACCCCGACCGGAAGCTGGTGGACGTGCTCCGCTACGACCTGGGCCTCACCGGCACCAAACAGGGGTGCGGAGCCGGGCTCTGCGGCGCCTGCACGGTACTGCTGGACCACGAGCCGGTGCCGTCCTGTTCGACGGCCGTGGCGGACGTGGCGGGCAAATCGGTGATCACCATCGAGGGCCTCCTGAAGGGGGGGATCCTGGATCCGGTGCAGCAGGCATTCATCGACCACCACGCCTTCCAGTGCGGGTTCTGCACGCCTGGGATGATCCTCACGGCCTATGCGCTCCTGCGCCGGAAGCCGGGGGCCACCCGCGCCGAGATCGTCGAGGCCATGGAGGGCAACCTGTGCCGCTGCGGGGCCCATGTCCGGATCCTCGCCGCGGTGGAATCGGTGGCGAAGGGAGGTGCGAAGTGAAGCGCCGTTCCTTCCTCCAGGCCACCGGGGCCACGGGCCTCTTCCTCTTCTTCCGAGGGGTGCCGCTGGACGCGGCCCCGGCGCCCCTGGTGGCCCCGCGCCCCGCGGGCTATCCCGCGGACTGGAACGCCTACCTGCGCATCGGTCCCGACGGCCGCGTGGGCTGCTTCACGGGCAAGGTGGAACTGGGCCAGGGCATCATGACCGCCCTGCCCATGCTCATCGCCGAGGAACTGGACGTGGCCCTGGACAAGGTGGACATCCTCATGGGGGACACCGACCTCTGCCCGTGGGACAACGCCACGGGCGGGTCCACCACCCTTTGGCAGACGGCCCCGGCGCTGCGCGGGGCCGCGGCCGAGGCGAGGGCCGTCCTGCTTCGCATGGCCGGCGAACGCCTCGCGTCGCCGGTGGAGGCCCTGGAAGTCAGCCTGGGCGTGGTCTCGGTGAAGGGCGCCCCGGAACGGCGGGTGTCCTATGCGGAACTGGCGCAGGGCAGGCGCCTGGAGAAGTTCCTGGGCGTGGTGAAGCCCAAGGACCTGAAGGCGCGCACCCTGACCGGCACGTCCCCAGTCCGCAAGGACGCGCTGGAGAAGGTGACGGGTGCGGCCCGCTACGTGGCCGACCTGGGCTTTCCCGGCACCCTCCACGCCTTCCTCCTCCGTCCCCCGGCCCACGGCCTCAGGCTCAAGACCTTCGACGGCGCCGAGGCCGAGCGCGTCCCCGGGGCGCGCGTGGTGCGGGACGGCGACCTGGCCGCGGTCCTCCACGAGGACCCCGCCGAAGCGCGCAGGGCCCTGGCCCGGGTCAAGGCGACCTTCGAGGGCACGGAACCGGCGGTGGACGATGCGACCATCCATGGCCACCTGGTGGCCAACGCCCCCGCCCTCCGGTCCGGGGCCAAGGCGGGGGACCTGAAGGAGGGCGAGGCCCGGGCGTCGGTGCGCGCCGAGGCGGAGTACCTCAACGACTACGTGGCCCACGCGCCCATGGAGCCCCACGGTGCCGTGGCCCGGTGGGAGGGCGGCAGGATGACGGTGTGGCTGAGCACCCAGGCCCCCTTCGCGGCCAAGGCCCAGGTGGCCCAGGCCCTGGGCCTGCCGGCGGACAAGGTGCGGATCATCACCCCCTACGTGGGTGGCGCCTTCGGCGGCAAGCTTCCGCCGGCGCCGCATGCCGTGGAGGCCGCGCGGCTGGCCCGCATCACGGGCCGGCCCGTGCAGGTGATGTGGACGCGCAAGGAGGAGTTCTTCCTGGACACCTACCGCCCCGCCGCGGCGATCCGGATCCGTTCCGGCGTGGACCGGAACGGGCGCATCAGCTTCTGGGACTACCAGGTGCACGGCATCGGCGACCGCGAGTCCGACATCGGCTACACGCTGCCGGTCCAGCAGGTGCGGTTCTCCGGGGACGTGCCCGCGGTCCACCCGGTGCTCACCGGCGCCTGGCGCGCCCCCGCGGCGGTGACCAACACCTTCGCCCGGGAGTCGCACATGGACGTCCTGGCCGCCAAGGCGGGCCGGGACCCCCTCGCCTTCCGCCTGGACCACCTCACCGACCCCCGCATGATCAAGCTGCTCAGGAAGGTGGCGGACCGCTTCGGCTGGACCCCCGGGCCCGCGGGCCGCGGCTGCGGCATGGCCATCGGCGCCTGGCGCGGCGGCCTCGCGGCGGCCATGGCGGAGGTGGCGGTGGACCGCAAGACGGGCCACGTGCAGGTCAAGCGGGTCGTCCACGGCCTGGACCTGGGGATCGTCGTGAATCCCGAGGGCGTCCGCCAGCAGGTGGAGGGCGGCACGACCATGGGGCTGGGCCAGGCGCTCACCGAAGGGCTCCGCTTCAAGGGCGGCAAGGTGCTGGACGAGAACTTCGACACCTACACCCTTCCGCGCTTCTCCTGGGTGCCCAGGATCGAAGTGGTCCTGGGCGACAGTCCCGAGGTGCCCTCCCAGGGCTGCGGGGAGCCTGCCATCGTGTGCATGGGCGCGCTCCTGGCCAACGCCGTCGCGGACGCCATCGGGGCGCGGGTGTTCCAGCTGCCCATGACGCCTGAGCGGGTGTTGGAGGCGCTGAAGAGGGCCTGAACCAGGAAGCGGGCAAGAAGGTGAGGGCCTCCCGGGAACCGTGACATCCCACGGGGAGCCCATGCTAGGCTGGGTCCTTTGTTCCAAAGGCCTCCCATGACGACTCCCGCCGAGATCCGCGCCATCCACGACCTCCCCTTTCCGGTGCTGCTCCACCGCGCGATGACGGTCCACCGGGCCCACTGGAACGCCGAGGAGATCCAGTTCTGCACCCTGGACTCCATCAAGACCGGGGCCTGCCCCGAGGACTGCGCCTACTGCCCCCAGAGCGCGAGGTACAACACCGGGCTCAAGGTCGAACCGCTGAAGGCCCTGGATGCGGTCCTCGCTGGCGCTCGGGCCGCGAGGGACCACGGGTCCACCCGCTACTGCATGGGCGCCGGCTGGCGCGAGGTGAGGGACAACAAGGACTTCGAGGCGGTGCTCGCCATGGTGCGAGGCGTCTCGGCCCTGGGCATGGAGGTGTGCGTGACCCTGGGCATGCTCGACGCCGGCCAAGCCCAGCGCCTTAAAGAGGCCGGGTGCAAGGTATACAACCACAACATCGACAGCAGCCGGGACTTCTACGAAACCATCGTCCACACGAGGACGTTCGAGGACCGCCTGCGCACCATCGACGCGGTGCGCAGGGCGGGCCTCGAGGTCTGCTGTGGGGGCATCGTGGGCATGGGCGAGACCGTGGACCAGCGCATCCACTTCCTCCACGAGCTGACCGAGCTGGACCCGCCTCCCGAAAGCATTCCCATCAACCACCTGGTGCCCGTGGCCGGGACCCCCCTGGCGGACCTGCCGCCGGTGGCGCCCCTGGCGTTCATCCGCATGATCGCCACGGCCCGGATCCTGTTCCCCGAAAGCCGCATCCGCCTCAGCGCCGGACGCGCCGCGATGAGTGGGGAGATGCAGGCCCTGGCCTTCCTTGCCGGCGCCAACTCCCTCTTCACCGGGGAGAAGCTCCTCACCACCCCCAACCCCGGCGAGGGGAGCGACCGGCTCCTTCTGGCCGGCCTGGGTATGCGCGTGGAAGGCGCTCGGGCTTAGGGATGGACGCCTACCGCGACACGGTGGCCCGGGCCCTTGACGAGCTGGACCGGGCCTCGAGGCGCCGCGCGCTCACGCCCGTGACGCCCCTGGAGGGCATGGCGGTCGAGCGCAACGGAAGGCGCCTGGTGAATTTCTCCAGCAACGACTACCTGGGCCTGGCCCGGGACCCGCGCCTGGGCGGGGTCGGCGCGGAGGGAACCGGGGCCGCGGCCTCGCGCCTGGTTTGCGGCACCCTGCCGGTCCATGGGCGGCTGGAGGAGGCGCTGGCGGCGCTGAAGGGCACCGGGGCCGCCCTGGCCATGGGCTCGGGCTTCCAGACAAACGCCGCGGTGCTGGCGGCGCTGCTGGATCCGCGGGTCGCGGGCGGCGCGCCGCAGGTGTTCATCGACCGGCTGGGTCATGCCTCCATGTACGAGGGTCTGCGCCTGGCCGGGGTGCATGCCCGGCGTTACCGCCACAACGACCCGGGGCACCTGCGGGAGCTGTTGGGGCGGGGCGGGGGCTCGTTTCGCATGATCATCACTGAAAGCGTCTTCAGCATGGACGGGGACCGGGCCGATCTGCCGGCCCTGGCGGACCTGGCCGCCGAACACGGAGCCTGCCTGTACGTGGACGAGGCCCACGCCACAGGCGTGCTGGGGCCGGGAGGCGCCGGCCTGTGCGCCCAGGCCGGAGTGAAGGGGCGCGTGGACCTGGTGATGGGCACCTTCGGCAAGGCCCTGGGCGGCTACGGCGCCTTCGTGGCTTGCGACGGCGTGCTGGTGGACTGGCTCGTGAACGCCTGCCGCGGGTTCATCTTCAGCACGGCCCTGCCGCCCCCTTCGGCCGCGGCGGCCCTGGCGGCCCTGGGCCTCCTGCCGGAACTGGACGCCGAACGGGCCCGCCTCGCCGCGCACGGGGAACGGGTGCGGGCCGCCCTGAGGCGCCTGGGGATAGGCACCCTGGCCTCGGACACCCACATCGTCCCGGCCGTCCTGGGCTCGGACGCGGAAACCCTGGCCGGCTCCCGGTTCCTGGAAGAGCATGGCGTGCTGGCCGTGGGGATCCGGCCCCCGACGGTGCCCCCGGGTACCGGGAGGCTCCGCCTGGCCCTGAGCGCGGCCCACACCGAGGCCGATCTCGGCCTGCTCGTCCACGCCCTGGAGGGGCTGGGGAGGGCCGGGGCGTGAGGCGGATCCTCCTGGTGCACGGTTGGGGCTTCGCCCCGTCCCTCTGGGGCCCGCTGAGGGCAGCGCTGGAGGGCCCACAGTGGTTCGAGGCGGACCTGGGGTATTTCGGTCCGGCCCGCCTGGACATCCCGCCCGGCCTGGACCTGGTGGTGGGCCACTCCTTCGGGTGCCTCTGGGCCCTGCGGGAGCCCGCCCTCGCGGGGGTTCCCATGGTGTTCGTCAACGGCTTCGCGCGCTTTTCCGCCTGCGCCGATTACCCCCAGGGGACCCCGGCGAGGGTTCTGGACCGCATGCTTGACCGGCTCGAGGCCGCCCCCGGCGACGTGCTCCGGGCCTTCCACGCCCGCCTGGGCACGGAGGTCCCTCCGGGCGACCCCTGCGTCCCGAGGCTGCGGGAGGATCTCCTGCGCTTGCGCGACGAGGATGCGCGCGGGGCCGGCCAGCCGGTCCTGGCCCTGGGGGCGCAGGACGACCCCCTGGTTCCCATGGCGTTCCCGGGCCGGGTCTGGCCCACCGGCGGCCACGTCCTGCCCCTGACCCGGCCCCTGGATCTGGCCCAGGCCCTCCTGCCATGAGCGGATGGAAGGAGACGATCCTCCAGCGCTTCGACGCCGCCGCGGCCACCTATGACGGGCAGGCCGGACCCCAGCGGCGGGTGGCCGCGGCCCTGGCGGAGCAGGTGCTGGGCCTGCCCCCGGGCCCGGCTCCGGACGTCCTGGAGATCGGCTGCGGCACGGGTTTTCTCACCGGAGCGCTGGCTCCGGCCCTGCCCGGATGCCGGTGGTTGGCCACGGACCTCGCCCCGGCCATGGTCGCGGCCTGCTCCGGCGCCTTCCCCTGGGTGGAGGCCCAGGTCATGGACGGGGAGGCCCCCGACGTGGGGGAGCGGCGCTTCGACCTGATCGTCTCCAGCCTGGCCGTGCAATGGTTCGCGGACCTGCCGGCGGGCCTCGCGAGGCTCCGCGGGCTGCTGAGGCCCGGCGGCGCGCTGGCGGTGACCACCCTGGGGGCCGGCACCTTCCCCGAGTGGCGCAGCCGGTGCCGGGCCGCGGGGGTCGAGCCCGGCACCCCGGCCTACCCGGCGCCCGGGGAGCTCGAGGCCCTGCTCCCCGGGAGCCGCGTGGGGCGCAGGTCCTTTCCGCTTCGCTGCGGGAGCCTCCACGGATTCCTGGACCACCTGCGGCTCACCGGGGCACGCACCGCCGCCCCGGGCCACGCGGCGCTCTCCCCGGCCGCGCTGGGCCGCCTCCTGCGCGCCGGCAGCGGTGAATTCCTGGCCACCTACGACGTGCTGACCGTGATCTGGAGGGCGTGATGCCGGGGTTCTTCGTGGCGGGAACGGACACCGACGCGGGCAAGACCGTCGTCGCGGCGGCCCTGGTGACGGCCCTGGGCGCGGGTTATTGGAAGCCGGTCCAGAGCGGCCTGGCCGAAGCCCCCGGGGGCGACACCGCCCGGGTGGCCCATCTCACCGGGCGCCGCCCCAGCGACTTTCCCCGGCCCGCCTACGAATTCCAGGCGGCCCTTTCCCCCGACCAGGCCGCGGCCGAGGAGGGGCGCGTCCTGGACCCCGCCCGCATCATCCTTCCGGAGGGCCTCCTGGTGGTGGAGGGCGCGGGGGGCCTCCTGGTTCCGCTGGACGACTCGACCTTCATGATCGACCTGGCGGCCCGCCTGGGCCTGCCGGTGGTGCTGGCGGCGCGGACCGGGCTGGGTACGCTCAACCACACGCTGCTGTCCCTGGAGGCGCTGCGCATCCGGGGGCTGCCGGTGGCGGGCGTGGTCTTCAGCGGGCCGGACCACCCTCGCAACCTCGCGACCGTCGGCCGCCTGGGGGGCGCTCCCATCCTGGGGCGCATCCCCTGGCTGGATCCGCTGACTCCGGCCGCCCTGGCCCGGGCCGCCGCCGGGCTCGACCTCACGCCCCTGGGAGGCCCTTGATGGAACCTGCCGTTCTCGCCGAACTGGACCGGACCCTGGTGTGGCACCCCTTCACCCAGGCCCGCACCGCACCGCCGCCCATTCCCGTCCGCTCGGCCCAGGGTGCCGTCCTCACGGACGTAGAGGGCCGCGAGATCCTGGACCTGGTCTCCTCCTGGTGGGTAACCCTCCACGGCCACGGCCATCCCGCCATCGCACGGGCCATCGGCGAGCAGGCACTCCGCCTGGAACAGGTGATCTTTGCGGGGTTCACCCACGAGCCGGCCGTGGAGCTCTGCCGGCGCATCACGGCTCTGCTCCCGCCGGGGCTGACCCGGTGCTTCTTCTCGGACAACGGCTCCACCGCGGTGGAGGTGGCCCTGAAGATGGCGCTCCAGACCTGGGGCAACCGCGGGAAGGCCCGGGACCGCTTCCTTGCCTTCGACGGCGGCTACCACGGCGACACGGTGGGCGCGATGTCGGTGGGAGTGTCCTCGACGTATTTTAAAGCCTGGCGGTCGCTCCTGTTTCCCGTGGACGTGATGCCAGTGGCGGCGACCTGGCTGGACGACGAGGCCGTGGACGCACGGGAGGCCGCGGCCCTGACCGCCCTGGACCGGCACCTGGAGGTCCACGGCGCGGCCACGGCGGCGGCGGTCATCGAGCCGCTCGTGCAGGGCGCCAGCGGCATGCGCATGCACCGGCCCGGATTCCTGCGCGGCGTGGTGGAGCGCCTGAAGGCCAAGGGGATCCTGGTGATCCTCGACGAGGTGATGACGGGCTTCGGGCGCCTGGGGCCGCTGTTCGCGTGCCTGGGGGCGGACGTGGAGCCCGACTTCGTCTGCCTGTCCAAGGGACTCACGGGCGGCGCGCTCCCCATGGGCCTGACCGTCACCACCGAAGCCGTCCACGGGGCCTTCCTGGATCCCTCCCCGGACCGGGCCTTCCTCCACGGGCACTCCTTCACCGCCAATCCCCTGGGCTGCGCGGCAGCGCTGGCCTCCCTGGACCTCCTGCTGGATCCGGCCTGCCCCGTGGCCCGGGCCGGGATCGAGCGGCGCCACCGCACGGACCTGGCGCGGATCGTCGCGGCGAGCCCGCGCGCCTCACGGCTGCGGGTCCAGGGCACGATCGCGGCCTTCGACGTGGCCCCGGACGGACCCGGCATGAACGCCCGTATGAAGCGGTTCTTTCTGGACCGGGGACTGCTCCTGCGCCCCCTGGGCGATACGCTCTACCTGCTGCCCCCCTACTGCGTGACCGGGGACCAGCTGGACAGGGCCTATGCGGGGATCGAGGCCGGGCTGGCGACTGGCTTCGCAGGCTGAACCCGGGCTTGAGCACGGCCCCGCGGTTCCGCCGGCCGTCGAGCGCGACCTCCTGGAGCAGCGCCGGGAGTGGTCAGGCCTCCCGGCCCAGCCCGAAGCGGCGGCCGGCTTCCAGGACGATGCGCTCCACGCAATCCTCCAGGCCTTCCCCCGAGGTGTCCAGCACCAGGTCGAAGTGCCGGGGGTCCCGCCAGTCGGCGCCGGAAATGGCCCTGATGAACCCGGCCCGGCCCCGGTCCGAGTCCTCGATGGCGGCCAGGGCGGCGCGCCGGTCACGGACCCTGTGGCGCCGGATCAGGGACTCGATCCGGGACTCCAGGTCCGCGTGGAGACTCACGTGCAGCACATCCGGGTGGTCCTTCAGGGCGATGAATCCGCCCCTTCCGACGATCACGGAGGGCGCGTGCTCCACCATGCGCTCCATCACGGCCTTCTGCACATCGAAGAGGTCCCGGCTGTAGATGGGCACCTCCTGGAGCAGCGTGCAGGGCGCCTCCGGGGAGCCCAGGGCGAAGATCGTCATGAGCCAGTCCTTGAATCCGCTGGGATGGTCCTCCTGGTGGGCGAGGCTGGCGACGGAATGTCCCATGGCCCCCGCGGCCAGCCGCAGGATGCGGCGGTCGCAGAAATGCCAACCCAGCCTTCGCGCCACCAGGAAACCCGCCTGGGTGCCGCCGCTGCCGAGGCTGCGGGAGATGGTGATGGCAGGGTGGATCGTCATGGACGCCTCCGCATCCAGTTTTCGCCTTCCCGGACCGGATGTAAAATGTCATTTCACATCCACGGCCGAATTTCCGGGGCTACAGGGCCCGCTCCAGGACCCTTCGCGACACGTCCAGGGTGACGTCCTTACGCTCGCCCAGGGCCGTCATGCCGTGGGCCTCCAGGGCCGCGAGCAGCGCCGGGATCGCTTCGGCGCCCACGCCGTAATCCTTCAGGCGGGTCCGGACGCCCAGGCTTTCGAAGAAGGCCCGGGTGGCCTCGATGGCTCCGGAGGCCGAGTCCAGGCCCCACACCCGCTGCGCGTACTGCTCGAGCTTGGCCCGCTTGGCCTCGAGGCGCTCCTCCAGCATCGGCGGCAGCACCACGGCAAGGCTCTGGGCGTGGTCCAGCCCGTGCAGGGCGGTGAGCTCGTGGCCGATCATGTGGGTGGCCCAGTCCTGGGGCACGCCCGCGCCGATCAGGCCGTTGAGGGCCAGGGTGGCCGCCCAGACGAAAGCCGCGCGCGCATCGTAGTCCCCGGGCTCGGCGAGGGTCTTCGGACCCACGCGCACGAGGGTCCGCAGGATCCCCTCGGAGAACTCGTCCTGCATGGGGGCGTCCGCGGGATAGGTGAGGTACTGCTCCAGGGTGTGCACGAAGGCGTCCACCACCCCGTTGCCGATCTGGCGGGGGGGGAGCGTGAAGGTCTTGCAGGGGTCCAGCACCGAGAAGCGGGGAAAGAGGAGGGGGCTGCCGAAGGGCAGCTTGGTGCCGAGCGACTTCCGGGTGATGACGGCGCCGCTGTTCATTTCGGAGCCGGTGGCGGGCAGCGTGAGCACGGTGCCGAAGGGCAGGGCGGCCTTCACGGGTGCTTTCTTCACGACGAGGTCCCAGGGGTCCTCTCCGGGGTAGGGCACCGCCGCGGCGATGAACTTGGTGCCGTCCATCACCGAACCGCCCCCCACGGCGAGGAGGAACTCCGTGCCGCTCTCCCGGGCCAGCTGCACGGCGCCCATCAGGGTCTCGTAGCTGGGATTGGGCTCGATGCCGCCGAATTCGGCGACCTGCGCGTGGGCCAGGGCCGCGCGGACCTCGTCCAGGGTGCCGTTGGCCTGGGCACTGCCCCCGCCGTAGGTGACGAGCACGCGCTGGCCGGCGGGGATCTCCCGGGCCAGGTCCTGGATGCGCCCCTTCCCGAAGAGGATCTTGGTGGGGTTGCAGAACGTGAAATTTTGCATGGGGTTCCTCGAAGGGTTTCAGGTAACGGGCGCGGCCACGGCGGCGCCCCGGGTCCACCGGGCGTCAGCCCAGCCCGGTGTGGGCCAGGATGAAGTCCGCGATGGCCGCGGGATCGTTCAGGTCCAGCTGGGGAAGGGCGAGGTCCGGAAGGCGGGTGTCCGTGGCCACGGCGACGATGTCGGGGTCGCCGGGGCAGAGCAGCGGCTTGCCTTCGGATTCCCTGTGGATCTCCAGCTTGGGGTGGGGGTGGGTCTTGAAGCCCTCGATGAGCAGAAGGTCCACCGGGGTCATGCGCTGGATCAGGGACTCGATGGAGGGTTCGGGCTCCTCGCGGGACTCGTGCATGAGCACCCAGCGGCTGGAGGTCACCACGAGCACCTCGGAGGCGCCGGCCTCCCGGTGCTGGAACGAGTCCTTGCCGGGGCGGTCCACGTCGAAGCGGTGGTGGGCGTGCTTCATGGTAGAGACCTTCAGGCCCCGCGCCCGGAGGAGGGGCAGCACCTGGACCAGGAGGCTGGTCTTGCCGCTGCCGCTCCAACCGACGATGCCCATCACCTTCATTCCGCCGACCTCCGGAATCGATCCTAGCTGGATTTCCGGATGCACGTATGGAAGGACCCGGCCTCTTCCCCGCACCACACTTCCATGCGGCGGTCCCGGAAGACCTGCAGGAGGGGCGTGGGCTCGAAGGCGCTGCGCAGCTCCACGATGTCCCCGGGCGCGGCGGATTCCAGGGTCTCCTGAACCTGCTGGAGGGGGTGGACGCCGCGGGCCAGCATCGCGCTCACGTCCACGGAGAGGATGACCCGCGCGGGGTCGAACCAGAGGGGTGGGGTCGTCGTCATGGGGCCTCCTGGACCTGATCGTACTGCAGGAGCCGGCGCTCTCCGCTCAGGGCGCGGAGCCGGCTGAGTTCCTGGGTGACCTCCAGGGTCCCCAGGTACGCCCCCGTCTCGCTGCGGACGGCGAAGTAGCGGATATGGACGAACTTCCCGCCCATCTCGATCCAGAACTCCGCCACGCTCTGGCGGCCTTCCCGGAAATCGGAGAGGATCCGCTCGACGATGGCCATGCTCTTGGGCGGGTGGCAGTTCTGCACGGCGCGGCCGATGATGGCCCGGCTCCGGGCGAAGACCCGGTCCGGCCCTTCGCTGAAGAACCCGACCCGGTCCTGGGCGTCCACGAAGGTGAGGTCCACGGGCAGGGCGTTGAAGATGCCCAGGAGCTGCTCGAAGGAGAGGGTGCCGCTGGGGAACTGGACGGCCTTGGCCGCCGGCAGCAGGAGCGCGTCCTGGGGCAGGCTGGCCTGGGGCGGCCGCCAGCCTTCCACCGGGGCCACCAGGCACCAGCCGTACTCCTGGCTCTGGCTGAACACCTCGCCCCATTCCTCCTCGGTGAACAGGTGCAGGGCCATGGGGAAGAGGATCTTCTCCTCCTTGTAGATCATGGATTCCAGGGCATCCAGGGCCGGAACCACGGCCGAGGCGGCCAGGATCTTCAGCTCGGCCCCGCAGAGCGTCTCTTCCCGCAGCCCGGCCATGGCGCCCTTGAGCAGGTCCCGCACCTCGTCATCCTTGCCCCACATCACCTTGGAGGGGCCGGTGTTGCCGTGGCGCTCCAGGATGGTGAACACCAGGTGCTCCTTGCGGCTGTAATGCTTCTCCACGTCCATGAGGGGAGCCAGGGCCTCCAGCAGGGCCAGGCGCTCGGCGGAAGGCGTTCCGGAATCCGGCAGGGCGGCGCAGGCCGCGGCGCGTTCCCGGACGATCCCGGCCGCCGCCTCCAGGGCGCGGTTCTCCCGCTGGAAGGTGTCCACGGGGTGTCCCGGCTGGAGCACCGGGGGCGCGCTGGGCTTGGCCATGACGTCCTTGAGCACGTCGGCGTGCAGGTCGCACATGCTCCGCACCTGTTCCGCCGTGAGCCCCTCGGCCATCAGCTGCTGCTCCATCGCGGCGATCTCGTTGGCGTCCACCTCGGACACGAGCCCCTTCAGGCGTTCCCGCACCGCCCCGGGGGCCTCGCCCCGGTGCAGGTGGAGGATGACCTCCTTGAGGGTCTGGATTCTCAGTTCCTGGTTGTTGATCAGTTCGCTCATGTTCACCGTCCCGGTTCCGACTATCGGTTCCGGTGGAGGGTGCCGCCTTGACGCAGGTCAATCCCGGATCCTTTTCGTGGGGGAATCCACCCGGAAGGTGTAAAATTCCGTCGAACCAAGCTTTCCAACGTGGAGGAATTATGAGTCGACGTCTTTCCGGGTGTCTCATGGCGGGTCTGCTGAGCGCCGGCCTGCTGGCCGCCCCCCCGCCTTCCAAGGTCCCCCCGACCCTCAAGGACTTCTTCCGGAACCCCGAGAAGACCGGTTTCTCCCTGTCGCCCGACGGGAAGTACCTCAGCTGGGTGGCTCCCTACGAGAACCGGCTGAACGTCTTCGTCAAGCCCCTGGCGGGCGGCGCGGAGCGGCGGGTGACCTCCGAGACGGCCCGGGACATTTCCGGCTACTTCTGGAAGGGGGACCGCATCCTCTACGTGAAGGACTTCGGGGGCGACGAGAACTTCCACGTGGTGAGCGTCGACCTTGAGGGCAAGGACCTCAAGGACCTCACCCCGGGCGAGAAGATCCGGGCCGAGATCGTGGACGACCTGGAGGACGACGCCGGGTACATCCTGCTCAGCCACAACCGCCGCGACCCCCGCGTGTTCGACGTGTTCCGCGTGGACGTCAAGACCGGCAAGGAGGAGCAGGTGGCCCAGAACCCGGGGAACATCACGGGCTGGATGACCGACCACGCCGGACGCCTCCGGGTGGCCACGGCCACGGACGGGGTCAACAACAGCCTGCTGTACCGCGCGACCGAGAAGGATCCCTTCAAGGTGATCCTGACCACCAACTTCAAGGAAACCGTCGCCCCCATGCTGTTCACCTTCGACAACAAGGGGCTGTACGTGGCCTCCAACCGGGGCCGGGACAAGTCCGCCATCTTCGAGTTCGACCTCGCCACGGCCAAGGAAGGCAAGCTGATCTTCGAGCACCCGCAGGTGGACGTGTCCGGGCTCGCCCACTCCCGGCTGCGGAAAGTCCTCATCGCCGCCACCTACACCACCTGGAAGAGCGAGCGCCACTTCCTGGATCCCGAGTACAAGGCCCTGTACGACAAGGTCGCGGCCCGCCTCCCGGGCTACGAGGTGGCCTTCACGGCCAACGACAAGGCCGAGAAGCATTTCGTCATCGCCGCTCACAACGACCGTTCCCGCGGCGCCCGCTACCTGTACGACAAGGCCACCGGCAGCCTCACCCTCCTGGCCCAGGTCTCTCCCTGGCTCAAGGAGGCGGACATGGCGCCCATGAAGCCGGTGACCTACACCTCCCGGGACGGCCTCACCATCAACGGGTACCTGACCCTTCCCAACGGCAAGGAGGCCAAGAACCTGCCCGTGGTCATCAACCCCCACGGCGGCCCCTGGTACCGGGACGTGTGGGGCTTCAACCCCGAGGTGCAGTTCCTCGCGAGCCGCGGCTACGCCGTCTTCCAGATGAACTTCCGGGGCTCCACGGGCTACGGAAGGAAGTTCTGGGAAGCCAGCTTCAAGCAGTGGGGCGGCACCATGCAGAACGACATCACCGACGGCGTGGCCTGGCTCGTCAAGCAGGGGATCGCCGATCCCAAGCGCGTCGCCATCTACGGCGGCAGCTACGGCGGCTACGCCACCCTCGCCGGCGTCACCCTCACGCCCGACCTCTACGCGGCGGCCGTGGACTACGTGGGCGTCGCCAACCTCTTCACCTTCATGAAGACGATCCCGCCCTACTGGAAGCCCTTCCTGGACATGATGTACGAGATGGTGGGCAACCCGGAGACCGACAAGGCCCGCATGGAAGCCACCAGCCCCGCGTTCCTGGCGGATCGCATCAAGACCCCCCTGCTCATCGCCCAGGGCGCCAAGGACCCCCGCGTGAACAAGGACGAGAGCGACCAGATGGTGGCCGCCCTCAAGAAGCGCGGTGTGGAGGTGGAGTACCTGGTCAAGGAGAACGAAGGCCACGGGTTCCACAACGAGGAGAACCGGTTCGCCTTCTACGGGGCCATGGAGACGTTCCTGGGCAAGCACCTCAAGCCCTGAATCGTTCTCCGCGCCAGCCGCCCTTGGTACCGGCAGGCCAGAGACCAAGCGTGCTGTAATAGCGACACATTCACAACCGAATCGCCACCCCTTATTCATATAATGGGGTGGCGATGTTTGCCGCGGGGGCAGAATGCTACCTTATCGATGGATCGGCCTTTCCATGGCCGGTGTTCTCCTTGTCAACCTTGGCTGTGGCGGCGGCGGTTCCTCCGCGCCCGAGGTGAAGGCCCCCACGAACCTCACGTACGCCACCAATCCGGCGGTCTTCACCCTGGGTCAGGCCATCACGAACGATGTGCCGTCCTCCTCCGGGGGGGCCCCGACGAGGTACGCCGTCTCCCCGGCGCTTCCCGCCGGGCTCACCCTGGATTCCACGTCCGGCGTCCTGGGCGGGACCCCTTCGGCGATCACGCCCAAGGCGACCTACACCGTCACCGCGTCCAACACGGCCGGCGGCACCACCGCGGCCCTGGTCATCACCGTCAACGACATCGCCCCCGCGAGCCTCACCTACAGCGCACCCACGGCCACCTATCCCCGTGGCGTGCCCATCGCAGCCAACGTCGCCTCCCACACGGGGGGGAACCCCACCTCGTACACCGTCGCGCCGGCCCTCCCGGCGGGGTTGACCCTCAACCCCTCCACGGGCGCCGTCACCGGGACGCCCACCGCCGTCACCGCCGAGGCCGCCTATGTGGTCACGGCTTCCAACGATGCCGGAAGCGTGACCGCCACCCTGAACCTCGCGGTGGCGGACATGGCCCCCACCGGCCTCACCTACACCCTCACCACCGCGGTCTATCCCCGGGGAACCGCCATCGCGGCGAACGTCCCCTCCTACGGAGGCGGCGCGCCGACATCCTACTCCGTGGCGCCGGCCCTTCCCACGGGCCTGTTCCTGGATCCGGTCCGCGGAATCATCAACGGGACCCCCACCACGCTTTCCGCGCCGGCCCCCTACGTCGTGACCGCCTCCAACCTCATCGGCAGCACCATGGCCACCCTCACGATCTCCGTGGTGGAAGCGGCCCCCACCGGCCTGGCCTACGCGGTGCCCGTCGCCTACTACGCGGTGGGCACGGCCATCGCGCCCAACACGCCTTCCTCGGGCGGAGGCCCCGTCTCCTCCTACGCGGTCAGCCCCGCGCTTCCCGGCGGGCTCAGCCTGTCGCCGACCACCGGCGTCATCACCGGAACGCCCACCGCCACGTCCGCCAAGGCGACCTACACGGTCACCGCCTCCAACGCGGGCGGCTCCAGTTCGGCGGCGATCTCCATCGTGGTCTTCCCTCCCGGCACCACGCTGGACCTGACGGTGGGGCAGATCGAGTTCACCCAGAGCACCCAGACTCCGGACAACACCGTGCCCATCGTCGCGGGCAAGAACGGCCTCGTCCGGGTCTACGTCCTGGCCAACCAGGCCAATTCCTCGGCGCCCCTGGTGCAGATCACCCTCACGAACAACGGGGTCCCGGTCGCCGGGTATCCCAAGACCGCGGCCGCCGCGGCCTCCAGCACCCCGCAGGCCGTGTCCGAGGGCAGCCTGGCCTCCAGTTGGAACCTCGCCATTCCCGGCACGGACCTGGCCGCTCCCACGGGCACCGGGTACGCCATCCAGGCCGCCGTCGACCCCGGGGGCCTGGTGACCGAAGGGGACCGCACCAACAACACGTCCCAGGTGGCCCTCGCCGTGACGGCGGTGCCCACCTTCCGCACCACGATCTTCCCGGTGGTCCTCTCCAGCGGCACGGGCAACGTCACCGAGTCCAACAAGGCCGCGTGGGTGAGCCGCCTTGCCAGGATGTGGCCCATCGCCGACGTGGACATCCGGGTGGGGGATCCCTTCACCCCCTCGGTCTCCGACCTGGGAGCCGATGACGACACCGCCTGGAAGAAGGTCCTGAGCGACCTCGCCGCCAAGCACGCCGCGGACGGCGCCACGGACCGCTACTACTACGGCGCCCTGAAGGTCGCCTACTCGAGTGGCACCGCCGGGATGGGCTACGTCCCCTCCGTGAATTCGTCCTTTTCCTCGCGCACCGCCATCGGGTGGGACAAGTCCTCCGGCTACGCAGACGGCGGCCACTTCCCGGAGGTGTTCGCCCACGAGGTCGGGCACAACTTCGGTCTCTCACATGCGCCGTGCGGAGTCTCGTCCTACGACACCTCCTACCCCTACCCCAACGGCAGCATCGGCGTCTGGGGCTATGATACCGCCACCAACCTCCTGGAGCCCCCCGCCTCCGTGGAGGACGTGATGAGCTACTGCAGCCCTGTCTGGGTGAGCGACTACAACTACAAGAAGGTCCTGGCGACCCGAGCGGCCACCGGGGCCTTCGTGGCCGTGGCCGCCGACGCCGGCCAGGAGTGCCTGCTGGTCCGCGGCGTCCTGCACCCGGACGGCACCGCCGAACTGCTCCCCGGTTTCCGCACCCGGGCGGTGGCTTCCACGGTCCACCCCGAGGGGGACCTGCGCCTGGAGGGGCTCGACGCCTCCGGCAAGGTGCTCCTCACTTCCACCTTCGAGGCGGAGGAACTGGGCTGCGATCCGGGCCCCCACGACCGGCACTTCGTGGTCGCCCTCCCCATGGCCGCCTCGGACCTGGACGCCCTGGCCGGTGTCCGGATCCTCCGGGACGGCCAGGTGCTGGCCAGCCGCACCTCGCCCCGGCGCGACGCCGGGGAGCCGTCGCTCCGCCGGATCTCCCAGGAGGAGGTGGCCCTGGCCTGGGACGCATCGGCCCAGCCCGCCGTGATGGTGCGGGACAACGCCACCGGCAAGGTCGTCGCCATCCTCGAGGGCGGCCAGAGGACCTTCCGCTCCGCCTCCACGTCGCTGGACCTGGTGTTCAGCGACGGGGTGAAGGGCCACACCATGCGGATGAAGGAAGTGGACTAGACAGCCTCCTACGCCTGGAACCGGTTCAGGAGGGTCCGGAGGCTGGTTTCCCTGGCCTCCAATCCCAGCTTGAATTCCAGGTTCCTGGCGTGGTGGATCTCCACGCGGGTCTCCTCCAGCTCCTTGACGAGGAGGAGCCTAAGGAGATCCGCGTCCTGCTCGGCGAAATCGATGTTCATGGCGCCCCCCCGGGGTTGGCTGGGCCTGGACGTGCGGGTCCGGAGGGAAGCGTACGGCCGTCCGCGGGGCCGCGCAAGGATTCGATCCATTCCCGGATGAGGCCCGTGGCCTCGGGGTCGGGCAGGGCGTTCCCCAGGGGGGGCATGCGCGCCTCGGGACGGGTGGAGGTCATGCGGTGGAGAAGGGAGCTGTGGGCGGGGTCCCCGGGGCTCACGAGGAGGCTCGCGGCCTCCCCGGGGATGGTGTAGTGGCCCGGGCGGCCCACGGCGGTGTCCGGACCGCCGTTGGCGGTCAGGTCCAGGCTGACGCCCCGGATGGGGTTGGCCGGGGTGTGGCAGGAGCCGCAGTTGGTTGAGAGGTAGCCCAGGGCGGCGCGGGCCAGGGGGGTGGCGGCCCGGATGCGCGGGGCGGGGCCCGGGGGAAGGGGCGGGTCCAGGAGCCGGCCCGCGGCGAGGGTGTCCAGGGTCGCCATTCCCGGGGCCAGCGGCTCGGCATGGGGAGCCAGGGGGTCCCGGTCCGGGGAGAGCTGGAGGGCGGTGAACCCCAGCACCGGCGTGGGGCCGTTGCCGTGGCAGGCCAGGCAGTCGGCGGTGGACGGAATGCCGTGGCTCAGCCCGCCCCCCAGGTCCGCGGCGTCCGCCACGCCCGAGGCGGGCGCCAGGTCGGCGTCGCGCTGGTCCTCCCGCCAACGGTAGGCGGCGTAGACCCACGCGTCCGCGGAAGCCCGCCAGAGCATCCGGGTCTCCACCTTCCGGCCCCCAAAGGCGAACTCCTTCCAGAGCTTCGTGCCCACCGGGAAATCCCAGGCCTGGGGGTCGCGCGTGCCGATGCGGGTGCCCGGGGGCAGGGCGATCCACCGCGCCTTGCCCGCGCCGTCGGACCAGAGCGGGTACTGGGGGGAGTAGGGCAGGACGTCCGGGGCCACCCGGTCCCCCTCGTAGAGCCCGGTGAGGGAGAGCTGGGCGGGAGGCGCGGCGGCCAGGGCCAGGGCGAGCAGGAACCGGGGGGACACAAATCCTCAGGAATGGGGCGGGAGGTAGTCGGGCACCGCGTTGCGGACAGGCTTCGTGGTCTGGAGGAACGCATAGATGGCCTTGATGTCCTCGTCCGTGGCCTCGTTCACGGAGGCGACGGGCATGGGGGGCATCACCGGACGCCCCTTGCCCAGGTGGCGTCCCGTGCGGAAGATCTGGAGGAAGTCCTTCTCGGAAACCCCGCCCATGCCGGTCTCCTTGTCCGAGGTGAGGTTGGCGGAGAAGGTGGTGCCCCAGGGGCCGGAGAAGGCGGTGAGGCTGCCGCTGCCCGCCCAGGCCCAGGGGCCCTTGCCCAGATCGGGCGCGGCGGGCATCTTGAGATCCGCGGGATGGCCGGAGAGGAACCGGTCCATGTCGGGTTCGGGCCCCTTGGGCCCCATCTTCAGGGGGGTGTGGCAGTCGTTGCATCCCATGATCTTCACCAGGTAGGCGCCGCGGGCGGCGGGGGTCTGGGCCTGGAGGGACGCGGAGAGGGCGAGGACGGCGAGAGCCGGAAGCAGGTTCATGGGAATTCCTTGGAAGGTGCGGGGGATCAGGCTCCCGCGGGGGTGGGGACGAGCCGGGATCCGGCGTGGGAGGTCAGGCGCAGCGCGGCTTCGACCACGGCGGCGGCCTGGGGGATGTAGGCCTGCTCCAGGACGTAGCTGGAGGGCGGGGGCACGTCGGGGCCGGTGAGGCGCACGATGGGGGCCTTGAGGTCGGCGAAGGCCTTCTCCGAGAGCAGGGCGGCCACTTCGGCGCCGACCCCGCACAGGCGCCCGGCTTCGTGGACGATCACGGCGCGGCCGGTCCTGGCCACGGACGCCAGGAGGGTGGCCTCGTCCAGGGGCTTGAGGGTGCGAAGGTCGATCACTTCGGCCTCCACCCCCTGACTGGACAGGGTCCTTGCGGCCTCCAGGCAGGTGTCGACGGTCTTGGCGTAGGAGATGAAGGTGACGTCCACGCCCTGCCGCACCACCGAGGCCACGCCCAGGGGCACCACGTGGTCCCCGTCGGGAACCTCGCCGGCCTTGAAGGAGAGGGCCATGTCGGTGAAGAAGAGCACCGGGTTCTCGTCCCGGATGGCGGCCTTGAGCAGGCCCTTGAAGTCGGCGGCGTTGCTGGGCATCACCACCTTGAGACCGGGGGCGTGGACGAACCAGGACTCCAGGTTGTGGTTGTGGTGGGCGCCCACGGTCCAGCCGCCGCCGGTGAGGGCCATGACGACCATGGGGAACTTGAACTGGCCGCCGGACATGTAGCGCAGCTTGCCCGCGCTGTTGACGATCTCGTCCATGGCGAAGCAAAGGAAAGGCGCGAAGAGCAGGTCGACCACGGGGCGGAGGCCCGTGGCCGCGGCGCCCGCGGCGGTGCCGGCGATGATCCCCTCGGCCAGGGGGGTGTTGCGCACGCGGGAGGCGCCGAAGGACTCCAGGAGGTCCTTGCGCTTGGTGGCGACGCCCTCCCCGAAGATGAGGACGGAGGGGTCGCGGTGCATCTCCTCGGCCAGGGCCTGGCCCACGGCGGCTTCAACGGTGATGGTCTGCATGGGTGGGGTCCTTTCAGGCGTAGACGTCGGTGAGGAGTTCGGCGGGGTCGGGGAAGGGCGAGGCGGAGGCGAAGGCCGCGGCGGCCTCCATGGCCTCCCGGGCCCGGGCGGCCATTTCCGCGAGGCCGTCCTCGGTGGCCAGGCCCCGCTCCAGGAGGCTGCGCTTCATGCGGAGGATGGGATCCTGCGGGCCCCAGAAGGCCAGTTCGGCCGGGTCCACGTAGGATTGGTCGTTGGGCTCCATGTGCCCGCGCAGGCGGTAGGTGTAGGTTTCCAGCAGGAAGGGCTTGCGGGTGGTCCGGACTTTGTCGGCGGCCTCCTTGGCGGCGGCCAGCACGGCCTCCACGTCGTTGCCGTCCACGGTGAGGCCCTCGACGCCGTAGCCGGCGGCGCGGGGCGAGATGCGGTCGCCCACCATGGTCTCGTTCCGGTGGACGAAAGCCTGCCAGTGGTTGTTCTCGCACACGTAGAGGACCGGAAGCTGCCAGACCGCGGCCAGGTTCAGGGACTCGTGGAAGATGCCCTCGGCCGCGGCGCCGTCGCCGAAAAAGCACACCGCGATGGCGTCGCTGCCCTGCATGGCCAGGCTGAGCCCGACGCCCGTGGCCAGGGAAAGCTCGCCCCCCACGATGGTGGAGGTGAGGATGACGCCCAGTTCCTTGGCGGAGACGTGCAGGGTGCCGCTCTTGCCCTTGCAGTAGCCGCCGGAACGGCCCATGACCTCGGCCAGGATCCTGCCGGGATCCGCGCCCCGGGCCAGGAGGTGCCCGGCGCTGCGGTGGTTGGTGAGGATGAGGTCCTGGGGCTCAAGGGCGGCCACGACGCCCACCGCCGAGGCCTCCTGGCCCACGGAGGTGCACACGTGGGGGAAGGGTCCCTTGGTGTGGAAGTCGACGATCTGCTCCTCGTAGGCCCGGATGAAGAGCATCCGCTCCAGGAGGGCCCGGGGGGTGGGTTTAAAGGGATAGTGGTTCATGTTCTCCTCGTTAATTTGCAAGGGGACGCCAGACGCGGCGCATGGATCCGGAGGAATTGCTGCCTCGGGTGACATGCAAAGCTACGCCCCTGGATGGGAAGTGGATATTCCAACTTCCTTAATAATAAATATTTAAGGTTTTCTTAAGATTTTCTTAGGATTGCGGGACGTCCTCGAGGTGGAGGGCCCGGTCCACGCGCAGGCGGAAGCGGCCCCGGCCGGTCTTTTCCATGCGCACGCAGGCCTCCCGCTCCACCAGGCGCCGCCCCAGCAGCACCAGGCGCGCCTCCAGGTTGTCGCTGAGGCCGGGCAGCTTGATCCTGGGGTCCAGGCGCAGCTCCCGGTTGTTGAACGTGGTGCGCTGCTGGGTGACGTGGTCCCTCACCAGGGTCCAGAAGATGCTTCCGGCCACCCCCTTGATGAGGTAGTCGCCGTCCAGGAAGATGCTGTCGTCCTCGGCGTAGTGGCGCACCACCAGGGGCCCCCCGGGGACGCATCCCGGCAGGGGCTCGCCGGGCTCGGAGGCGGGCTCGTCGGGGGATTCCTGCCCCGTCTCCAGGTCCTGCACGACCATGCCGAACTGGGCGGCCACCACCATGAGGGCGTCCTCGTCGTCGCACGTGAAGCGGGAATCCTGCGGGCTCTCCACGTAGAGCACGCCCAGGAGGCGGCCCCGGGCCTGGATGGGGACGGCCAGCTGGCTCGCGGGCTCCGCCAGGCCGGGCAGGGGGATGCGGGTGTCCAGCCTGTCGCCCATGCCCTCCTCCTCCGCGCTGCGGCGCAGGGCGCGGCCGTAGCCGTACTCGGAGGTGGCGTGGCCGATGCGGATGGGCGTGCCCATGCGGGCGCACACGCCGATGACGCCTTCGCCCATGGGGATCTCCGAGCCGATCCCGGAGCGGTCGTAGCCGCGGGTCGCCAGGGTGTAGAGCTTCCGGCCCGCGGTGTCGGCCATGAGGACCATGGTGTGGGCGATGTCGAAATCCTTTTCCATGCAGTCCAGGATCCCGCCCAGGAGGCTCTCCAGGTCCTGGGCCGCCGCAAGGCGCGCCGCGGAGGAGCGCAGGGCCGTCATGCGGCTGGGCTGCGCGGGCGGTGGCAGGGGGTGTCCGGGCACCGGCTCGATGTCCAGGACCTCGAAGACGTCCGAGCCAAGAAGGCGGAACACGCCGGACATGCCCTCGTGGGAGGCGATGCCGGCGAGCTTGGCCTTCATGGTCTCGAAAAGCGGTCCCTCGGTCTCGGTGCGCAGGTAGCGCAGCGTCATGCGGTACTGGGCCGCGGTGAGGGGGCTGGTCAACTGGAGGCGGGCGATGGGGTTGGCCAGGATGTTGCGCCGCGTCTTGTTGAAGAACTGGTAGGAGAGCGCCAGGTGGCGTGCGTCCACGTACTGGGCCTGGGAGAGGGCGGTGATGTTGGGGGTGCCGTCCACGTCGCAGGTGGCCAGATGGCCCGGCACGGAGCCCTCCAGGCAATCGCGGATCGTCTCGAGCCGGATCTTCATGGGGCCTCCCCCAGGGGATCGCCCGCGGACGGGCCCGGGGTCTGGCTGAAGGCGGAGGTGGGCGTGAAGGTCACGGCCACCCAGTCCTCGGGGGTTTCCGGGGGGCTGGCGAAGAGGGCGCGGATGAGCCGGGGGGAGTAGCCCTCGGGCTCCACGACCCGCACGAAGGTTTCCACGTAGGCCCGGACGCGGGCCGCCTCGCCCCTGCCCAGGGGGCGCACGGCGGCGTCGGTGCCCTTGAACTGGTAGGAACGGTGGGTGAGAGGGTGGGAAGCCACCAGGGAGATGGCGCCGTGGGCCCGCACGTCCTCCAGGACGTCCGCGGCCTGGGACCGCGCGAGGAACACCGACAGGCGGCGCCGGTCCCGGGAGACCTTGCAGCCCAGGGCCCGGCTCAGCGACGGAAGGCCGTCCCGGCCCCGGGTGGCCACGCACACCGACACCCCGCCCTCAAGGAGGGCGACCAGGGCGTCATGGGCCAAGGGAAAAGATTGCGGGTTCATCGGGCTGGAATGGTACCAGACCCGGCGGGCAAACCAAGGGAAAGTCGATCAAATCCGTAGGGGATTTTCCCCGCGGCCGTCATCCCTTCTTGGCGTCCTTGGGGCATTCCTTCTTGCAGCACGCCTTCTTCTGCTCGGAAGCCTTCTTGTCGCAGGCCTTCTGGTCCTTGCAGGACTCCTTGCAGCAGGCGGCGGCCTTGGCGGGCTTCTTGGGCTCCTCGGCGCGGGCGGTGGCGAACGCGAGGATGGCGAGGGCAGCGATGAGCGTCTTCATGGTTCCTCCAGGGGTTTCGTCATGATACCGCCGTTTCATATATTGGTATAAGAAAAAGAATTGGAATATACCCGCATGATCCGGCGCCGAATCGTATACTTGAACATGTTCTCGCTGGGCCGCAAAGCCAAGTCGCCCGCTGACCCGGGGGCTCTCCTGGACTGGATCCTGGACAAGGACCGGGAGGTGGTCTACACCCTGGGCGCCGACCGGCGCTTCCGCATGGTGCGGGGGGCCTCGTCCCGCCTGTGGGGCTACGGCAACGAGGAACTGCTGGGCAAGGATTTCGCGGACATGGTGGTGCCCCGGGAGCGGCGGTCCGTCCTGTCCATGTTCGATGGGCACATGCGGGGGAAGGTATCCGGTATTCATGAAAGCCATTTCCAGAAGCGGGACGGAACCCCCGTCCGCATGGTCTGGAAGCTGGCGGACCGGCCCACCGGGGACGCCATCCTCGGGGAGGCCCGGGAATACGCCGTGCGCAAACCCCGGCTGGACGCCCCGTCCTGGGAGGCCGTGGGGCTGGAAAGCTACCGGCGGGCCCTGGACGAGCATGCGATCGTGTCGCTCGCGGACGTCAAGGGCCGGCTCCTGGCCGTGAACGACAAGTTCTGCGCCCTGTCCGGCTACGCCCGGTCCGAACTGCTGGGCAGGACCTTCCAGCTGGTCAACAGCCGTTTCCACGGCGCGGCCTTCTTCCAGGACCTGTGGCGGACCATCCTGGCCGGCCAGGTCTGGAAGGGCGAGATCCGCAACCGGGCCAAGGGCGGCGAACCCTTCTGGGTCGCCACCACCATCGTGCCCGTGGCGGACCCGGCCGGCGCCCCCGGCCACTTCATCGCGATCCAGGCGGACATCACGGCCCTCAAGGGCGCCGAGGCGTCCCTGCGCGAAACCCACAAGATGGAGAGCCTCAAGGCCTTCGCGGGGGGGGTGGCCCACGACTTCAGCAACCTCCTCACGGCGATCCTGGGCAACTGCAACCTGGGCGTGCGGGAAGTGCATGCCGAAAGCCGCGCCCGGGCCAACTTCGACCGGATCGAACAGGCCGCGATGCGGGGGGCGGACCTCACCAACCAGCTCATGGCCTACCTGGGCCAGACGGTTTCCGCCCTGCGCGCGGTGGACCTCAACGGGCTGGTGGAGGACGCCCGGGATCTCCTCACCGCCATGCTGCCCCGGAACACGCGCCTGGAAATCAGCCTGGATCCCGCGGCGCCCCGGGTGCGGGGCGACCCCAGCCAGCTCCTCCAGGTGGTGCGGGCCCTGGCCGTGAACGCGTTCGAGGCCCTGGACCCCGCCTCCCCGCATGAGGTGGCCATCCGCACCGGCACCGGGCGCCTGGATCCGTCCCGGCCCGCCGTTCCGGCTCCGGCCCCCGGGGCCGGCGAGAAGCTCTACGCCTTCCTGGAGGTGCGCGACACCGGCGAGGGCATGACGGCGGAGGTGCTGCGGAAGGCCTTCGACCCCTTCTTCACGACGAAATTCATCGGGCGGGGCCTGGGTCTGCCCGCGGTGGCGGGGATCATCGGGAACCACAAGGGGACCGTGCAGATCCAGAGCGAGCCGGGGCGAGGCACGGGGGTGAGGGTGCTCCTTCCCCTGGAAATTCCGGAAAGGCCCGGACATTAAAACGACCTATAGATCATCTTTTAGGCCTGAAAAATAAGCATCTTTTGAAGTTTTTTTGTGGAAGACGTTCGCGAAGGCGTCTACGCTCGGGACCCAATCCATCAACCCGCCTCCCGAGGTGAAGAATGCATGCCTTCCTTCGAACGTCGCTGACGTGCGCGTCCCTCCTGGTCCTCGCGGCCTGCTCCTCCCGCCAGGAGGCGGTGCCCAACCCGGCTCCCGACACGAGTTCCAACGCGGCAGCCTTCGATCCGGCCTCGGGGGACGTGCCCCTGCCCAACATCCTGGCCACGGCCGCCGCCCCGGACCCCCTGGCCGGCCTCGCCGCCGGCACGGGCATGGATCCCAAGAAGGCCCTGGCCTACATCAACAAGTACGAAGTGGCCGGCACCAATGCGGTGGCCGGGGTGAACGCGCCCATCTACCTCCATTTCACCTATCCGCTTCTGGCCTCCACGGTTTCGCCGGCCAACATCAAAGTGTTCCAGATCACCCCTGACGCCGGGGGCACCGAAAACGGCCCGCTGGGGTTCACGGACGTCACCGGCATGTTCACGTTCAAATACCCCGCTGGCGGCACGGACCTGTGGCTGTTCCCGTCCTTCCCGCTCACCCCCGCCGCCCGATACGTGTACGTGGTCACCAGCCGCGTCCAGGACGCCGCCACCGGGGGCGCCGTGATCCCCTCGGTCTACTTCAACTACCTCAAGTCCACCGTTCCCCTCACGGGGACCCCCGCCGCCCTTGAGCCCATCCGGGCCAACGTCACTTCAGGCTCGACCATCCTGCTCTCGGGCTACGCCAAGGTCATGGACGACCTCATCGCCGCCAAGGCCACCACCACCATCGCCTCCCGCGCCGACATCGCCCTCATGGGCCGGTTCATCACCTCGGGCGCTGGGTTCGTCGTCCCCAACCCCGCCAGCCCCACGGCGGTGATCCCGGTGGAGTCGGCCCTGCGGGCCTTCGCCGCCGGCGCGCCTCTGGGCGGACTTTCCGGCAAGACCTGGGACAACGCCGTCACCGTCACCGCCACCTTCACCAAGGGCAACGCCAATCCCGCCCTGGACGTGGGGGCCTTCTGGCAGGGCGCCACGGGCGCCCCCGCCGCCACCGTGCCCGCCACCCTCGGCACCGTCGTCCTGGGCACGATCAACACCGCCTTCCTGAATGTCGATCCCGTGCTGGCCCGGGCCAACGCCGCCTCCATGGACCTGGGCGCCGTGACCGGCGCCTTCAACCCGCTCTCGGGCGTGGTGCAGCCCTTCCGGGGCGCCGGCGGGGTCCTCACCGGGTACTACCACGTGCCCACGACCATCCCCTTCGTCTACATCGCCCCCGACGCCGCGGCCCCCGCCGGCGGCTACCCGGTGGTGCTCTACCAGCACGGCATCACCAGCCAGAAGGAGACCGTCATCGGCCTGGCCCAGGTGCTCACGGGCGGCGGCTACGCGGCCCTGGCGGTGGACCTGCCCCAGCACGGGGCCCTCGCGACGGCCTCCCTGCAACTGGCCCCCGGCGACAGCGCCGCGGTTAAGGCCCAGAAACAGGCCGGCTGGGGCCAGGCCTTCATGGCGGTGGGAACCCCGCTGGCCACCCGGTCCAACATCCAGCAGGCCGCCTTCGACCTCCACCGGCTCGAACTGGTGCTGGCCACCCACGGGTTCGACGTCCTGGGCGCCAAGGCCCCGGCCACCACCGGTGCGAAGTTCGCGGGCCTCAGCCTGGGTTCCATCGTGGGGGCCTACTACCTGGCCGGGAACACCACCCTGGCGGCCACGGTGCCGCCCTACGCCCAGGCCACCCTCGCCAACGACATGAAGGGCCTCCTCAGCGTTCCGGGCGCCCGCATCGCGTACCTCATCCAGGCCAGCCCGGCCTTCGGGGCCACGGTGGACACGGGCCTGGCGGCCGCGGGAATCCCCAAGGGCAGCGTCACCTACAACGCCTTCTTCCAGGCCACCCAGACGGTGGTGGACACCGCGGATCCGGCGAGCATGACCACGCCGCTGGCTGCGGGCCTTCCCAGCCGGCTCTCGGGACGGGTCCTCATCCAGGAGGCCACCTCCTCCACCTTCGACGCCAACGGCAATCCCACCGACGGCGACCTGGTGATCACCAACCCCTTCACCCGCTACTTCGGCAACGCCCTGGGAGGCCGGGCCGTGCTGGGAACGCCGGCCGCGGCCGCCGTGGCCCCGGGCTTCTTCCAGCTGGGCTACGGCGCGGCGGACCGCATTCCCGCGACCTTCATGTACACCCTGAACGGCACCACCCCTGCGCCCAAGACCCAGCCTGCGGCGCTGCTCCCCTCCGACACCACCCCGGTGGAGGGCTACTTCCAGTTCGACCAGGCGGGGATCTCCCACGGCGGCCTGCTGGATCCCGCCCATCCCGCCAACGCGGGCCTCATGCAGAAGCAGCTTCTCTACTTCCTGGGCGTGACCGGGACCTCCATCGCGCTGGACCCCACCCAGACGCCCTCCGGCCTGGTCATGGGGGTTTCCGCCGAGGTCCAGGTGCCGGCCATCTGGACCGTCCCCGGCCTCTGATCCGATCCCCCCATCCGAACGAGGAGCCCCCTTCCCATGACCAAGCGCACCCTTTCCTCCCTCACCCTCTTCCTCGCCATCGCCTCCACCGCCTCCGCCTCGGGCTTCATGCTCCGGGAGCAGAGCGCCTCCGGCCTGGGCAACGCCTTCGCCGGGGCCAGCGCCGGCGCCCCGGACCTTTCCTCCCTCTTCTGGAACCCCGCGGTGCTGCCGCTCTTCCAGGGCGGGGAGGTCTCCCTGAGCGGGTCCTGGATCGGCATCCACATGGACCTCTCCAACGCCGCGGGGTCCCGCGCCCCGGTGTTCCAGCCGGCTTCCCGGACCATCTCCGGCTCCCCGGACCTGCCCAACGCCACCAGCCAGCCCATCCTTCCCGGCATCTACGCCCACTGGGCCGTGAACGACAAGGTCCACCTGGGCCTCTCCGTGAACGTGCCCTATGGCCTGGTGACCAACTACCCCGACAGCTTCATCGGCCGATATCACGGCCTGCGCACGGACCTCAAGACCTACGACGTGGCCCCCAGCGTGGCCCTGCGCGCCGGGGATGCCTGGACCTTCGGGGTGGCCTTCGTGGCCCGCAAGGCCGAGGCGACCCTCAGTAACGCGGTGGACTTCGGCGCCATCGGCAACGCACTGGGCGTCCCGGGCTTCACGCCCGGGAGCGCGGACCGCGTGGCGACCCTCAAGGGCGACTGCTGGGCATACGGGTACAAGGCCGGCTTCACCTTCCAGCCCTCCCAGGACCTGCGGTTCGGCGTGGGCTACCAGGGCAAGACCACCCTGAAGGTGAAGGGGCAGATCGCCTACGAGACCGTCCCCGCCCCCTTCGACACCACCTTCGTCAACGGCGGCGGGGCCGCGGACGTGAACCTGCCCGCCACGGCCTCGGCGGGCTTCACCTGGCAGGTCACCCCCACCTTCAGCCTCCAGGGCGAGGCGGCCTGGACCGGCTGGTCGGACTTCAAGGAGCTGCGGGTGAAGTTCGCCTCCGGCCAACCCGATTCCGTGGTGGACGAGAACTGGAAGGACTCCTGGTTCCTGTCCGTGGGCACCCTCTGCAGGGTGTCGCCCGAGTGGGCCTTCCGCTTCGGCCTGGCCTACGACCGGTCTCCGGTGGACAACGCCCACCGCACCCCCCGCATCCCCGACGCCGACCGCAGGTGGGTTTCGGCAGGGGTCTCCTGGACCCTCTCCAAGGCCACCACCCTGGACTTCGGCGCCACGCAGATCTTCGGCTCGACGGTTCCCCTGGCCCAGGTGTCGGGCGTCTCGCAGTCTGACCCGGACTTCTTCCGCGGCAGCCTCTCCGGCACGTACAAGGTGGGCGCCACCATCCTCGCCCTGGGTGCCCGGTTCCGGTTCTGAGAGCCCCATGACTTGACGGCCACCCCCTTGCGGCGCTAGATTGTTGGCTTCGAGGTATCCGTGACCTTCTCCGTCATCCATCATCGCCATACCCACGCCGTTTCCGGCGGGGCCGTGGCATGCGGGACAGACGCCTAGCGAGCAAGGCGAAACGAACCCGGCACGAACCCCCCGGCCTTGACCCCCGGGGGGTTTCCGCATTCAAGGATCCACCATGAACCTGAACTTCCGCCATCACGCCCATCCGCCCCTTCCGGGCTAGGCCGGGCCCTGCAAGCCCGCAACCTCGCCCCGGAGCCATCCGGGGCTTTTTCTTTTCTGGAGAGAACATGGACACGATCAACCTGGCGATACCCAAGGGCCGCATGGCCGAAGGGGTCCTTCGCCTCATGGAGGACGCGGGCTTCAAGGTGCTGGCCAACGGCCGGAACTACCGGCCCGCCTGCGCCGACCCCCGCTTCCAGCTCAAGCTGCTCAAGCCCCAGGACATCGTCCGGATGGTGGAGCTGGGCCGGCACGACCTGGCCTTCGCGGGCCACGACTGGGTGGTGGAACTGGACGCCCGGGTGGATGACCTCCTGGACACGGGCCTGGACACGGTGCGCCTGGTGGCCGCCGCCCCCCGGGCGTCGGTGGCCTCCCTGCGGAGCCGGCCCATCGTGGTGGCCAGCGAGTACGAGCGGATCACCCGCACCTGGCTGGACCGGGAGGGCTACGACTACCTTTTCGTGCGCAGCCACGGCGCCACGGAGGTGTTCCCGCCCGAGGACGCCGACATGATCGTGGACAACACCGCCACAGGCCGGACCCTGGAGGAGAACGACCTGGAGATCGTGGACACCCTGCTGACCTCCTCCACCCGGCTCATCGCCAATCCCCGCCTGGGCCGGCGCGCCGAGGTGGACGAATTCCTCCTCCTGCTCAATTCCGTGCTCGACGCCCGCAAGCGGGTGATGCTGGAGATGAACGTGGCCGCCTCCAACCTGGACGCGGTCCTGGGGATCCTGCCCTGCATGCGCATGCCCACCGTCATGCCCCTGGCCGGGGAGGGCGGCTTCGCGGTGAAGTCCGCCGTCCCCGCCCGGGAGGTGCGCCGCCTCATCCCCCTCCTCAAGGCCGCCGGCGCCACGGACATCCTGGAATTCTCCTTCAGCAAGGTGGTGTCATGAGCGCCTACGCCAACCCCGCCTCCGGACGCGCGTCCTTCGTGCGCATGGACTTCAACGAGGGCCCGCCGCCCGACCCCGACCTGCTCGCCGTGGACCTGCGGGACTGCCTGTCCCGGTACCCCGAATACGAGGCCCTCACAGCCGGCGCCGCCCGCGTCTACGGCGTGGAGCCCGACCGCATCGTGCCGGTCAACGGCGCCGACGAGGGCATCCAGCTGCTGCTGAAGACCCTGGGCGGGGGTGGCCTGGTGCTGCCGGTGCCGGCCTTCTCCATGTACCGGGTGTACGCGGACCAGCTGGGCGTCCCGGTGCGGGAGGTGCCCATGGACGCCTCCTGGGATGTGGACGTGGAAGCCGTCCTGGCCGCGGAAGGCTCCGTGGTGGCCCTCACCAGCCCCAACAACCCCACGGGGCGCCGAGTGGATGACGAGACGGTGCTGCGGGTGCTCCGCCAGGGGCGCCCCGTGCTCCTGGACGAGACCTACGGCCCCTACTGCGGCCAGGACTTCGCGCCGCTCCTGCGGGACTGGCCCAACCTCGCCATCCTGCGCTCCCTGAGCAAGGTCTACGGCGTGCCGGGCCTCCGGTGCGGGTTCGTCCTGGCCTCCCGGGACCTGGCGGCCCGGCTCGAAGCCCTGCGCTCCCCCTTCAACGTCAACGGCCTCGCCGCGGCCCTGGGCGCCCGCCTCCTGGAAGGGGACATCCGTTTCCGGGACCGCATCGCCGCGGCGGTGGCGGCCCGGCGTTCCCTGCAGTACCGGGTGGAGGAGGCGGGGTACCGCACCATCGCCTCCGACGCCCACTTCTTCCTGGCCGAGCTGGGCCCCGGCGCCGCGGACCGCCTGAGGGAGCGCGGCATCCTCGTGCGCGACATGGCCAAGGCCATGCCCGGCTGGTGCCGGATCAGCGTCACGACGGCCGACGAGGCGGCCGTTTTCGAGCGCGCATTCCTGGGAGGCAGACCATGACTCGGTTCGAACGCATCACCAAGGAGACCCGGGTCGTCCTGACCCTGGGGGCGGGGGGCGCCGTGGCCACCTCGGTGCCCATGCTCACCCACTTCCTGGACCAGCTCAACCTGTACGGCGGCCTCGGCCTGGACCTGGAGGCCGTGGACCTCATGCCCCTGGGCGACGGGCACCACCTGGCCGAGGACGTGGCCATCGCCCTGGGCCGCGCCCTGGACCAGGCCCTGGGCGGCCGCGAAGGCCGGGCCCGCTACGGCCAGCGCCTGCTGCCCATGGACGAGGCCCTGGCCACGGTGGCCCTGGACATCGGCGGCCGGCCCTTCCCGGTGGTCGACCTTCCCTTCCGGGCGGAGATGCTGGGCGGGCTCGCCACCGAGAACATCGCGCACTTCTTCCGGACCCTGGCCCTGGAGGCCCGGTTCACGCTGCACCTGAAGGTGACGGGGGAGAATGCCCACCACATGGCCGAGGCCGCCTTCAAGGGCGTGGGGCTCGCCCTGCGCGAGGCCATGGGCGAGGCCGAGGGCCTGCGCTCCACCAAGGGGGTGCTCCGTTGATCGGCATCGTGGACTACGGCTGCGGGAACCTCCGGAGCCTGGAGAACGCCCTGGAGTTCCTGGGCCTGGAATCCCGGCGGGTCGCGGCCCGGGAGGACGTCCTGGCCATGGACCGGCTCATCCTTCCCGGCGTGGGGAATTTCGGCCACGCCGGCGCGGAGCTGGCCCGGCGCGGCCTGGGGGACGTCCTGAAGGAACGGGCGGCCCTGGAACGCCCCCTGCTGGGCATCTGCCTGGGCATGCAACTGCTCTTCGAGGGCTCGGAGGAGGCCCCGGACACCCCCGGCCTGGGGCTCCTGACGGGACGCGGCGAGCGTTTCGCGGACCCGTCCCTCAAGGTGCCGCACATGGGCTGGAGCGCGGTGGACTTCGGGGAGCTCTCGGGGGCCGCCTACTTCGTCCATTCCTACTTCGTCCCGGCCTTCCCCGGCGGCCGCGGGGCGGCCGTGGCCACGGCCCGGTACGGCCGGCCCTTCCTGGCGGGCTTCCGCAGCGGGAACCTGGCCGGCTTCCAGTTCCACCCCGAGAAGAGCGGCGCCTACGGACTGAACCTGCTCAAGGAGGCGCTCGCATGGTCATGAAACGGATCATCCCCTGTCTGGACGTGAAGGACGGACGGGTCGTCAAGGGCGTGCGGTTCCAGGACCTCAAGGACAGCGGCGACCCCGTGGAACTGGCGGCGCGCTACGGGGCCGAAGGCGCCGACGAGCTGGTGTTCCTGGACATCACCGCGGGCATCGAGAAGCGGGACACCGCGGCGAGGATGGTTGCGGCCGTGGCCCGGGAGGTATTCATCCCGTTCACGGTGGGCGGAGGCATCCGCACCGTGGCCGACGCGGAGGCCCTGCTCATGGCCGGGTGCGACAAGGTGGCCGTGAATTCCGCCGCGGTGCGCCGCCCGGAGCTCATCACGGAGCTGGCCACGCGGTTCGGCAGCCAGTGCGTGGTCCTCGCCGTGGACGTGCGGCGACCGGCGTACGGGATCCTGGTGGCCGTGGACGCGGGGCGGACCCTCACCCAGCTCACCATGGGCGCGTGGCTGGCCGAGGCCCAGGACCGGGGCGCGGGGGAGATCCTCCTCACCAGCATGGACAAGGACGGCACGGGGTCGGGCTACGACCTGGACGTGCTGCGGCGGGCCTCCCGCGGTCTGAGGATCCCCCTGATCGCCAGCGGCGGCTTCGGGGAGGCCGGTCACGCCGTGGAGGCCTTCGAGGCCGGCGCCGACGCCGTGCTCGCCGCCGGGGTCTTCCACACCGGCGGCCTCACGGTGCGCCGGCTCAAGGAACAGCTTGCCCGCGAGGGCGTGGAGGTGCGCCCATGCTGATCCCCAGCATCGATCTCATGGACGGCAAGGCTGTGCAGCTGGTGGGGGGACGCACCAAGGTCCTGGAGGTGGAGGACGTCCTCGGCCTCGCCCGGCGCTGGCGGGTGTACGGGGACCTGGCCGTCATCGACCTGGACGCCGCCCTGGGCCGCGGCGACAACCTGGCCCTGGTGAAGGAGCTCTGCGCGGTGGCCCGGTGCCGGGTGGGGGGCGGCGTGCGCACCCCGGACCGCGCCGTCGAGCTGCTCCGCGCGGGCGCGTCCTCGATCATCCTGGGCACCGCCGCCTCCGAGGACCTGCTGCGCCGGCTCCCCCGGGAACGCACCCTGGTGGCCGTGGACCAGCGGGCCGGAAGGCTCCAGTCCCGGGGCTGGACGGAGGACGAGGCCGAGGCGCCCCTGGACCGCATGCGGCGCCTGGGCGCCTTCTGCGGCGGCTTCCTCATGACCGTGGTGGATAAGGAGGGGCGGCTGGAAGGCCTGGACTGGGATGCCGCGCGGGCCGCGCGGGCCGCCACGGACCTGCCCATCGTCTACGCCGGCGGCGTCGCCACGGCGGCGGACGTGGCGGCTCTGGACCGGCTGGGGCTGGATGCCCAGGTGGGCATGGCGCTCTACAAGGGCCTCCTCGACCCCGCCGAGGCCTTCCTGGCCTGCCTGGACTGGGACAAACAGGGGGGACTGATCCCCGCCGCGGTCATGGACGAGGCCGGCAGGCTGCGCATGGTGGCCTACGAGAACCCCGCCTGCCTGCGGGAGGCCCTGGAGCGGGGCAGGGGCGTCTACTGGTCCCGCTCCCGCCAGGGCCGGTGGGAGAAGGGGGAGCGCAGCGGCCACGGCCAGGAGCTCCTGCGGGTGGAGGCGGACTGCGACCGGGACACCCTGCGCTTCGTGGTGCGCCAGGACGGGCCCACCTGCCACACCGGGGCCGGCACCTGCTTCGGCCGGGCGGAGTTCTCCCTGGGGGACCTGGAGACCACCCTCCGCTCGCGCCTGGAACGCGCGGCGCCGGGCAGCTACACCGCGCGGCTCTTCCGGGAGGAAGGGCTCCTGGCCGCCAAGCTCGTGGAGGAGGCGGGGGAAGTCGCCGCGGCCGGAAGCCAGGATGATCTGGTGTGGGAGGGGGCCGACCTGCTCTACTTCCTCATGGTCCGCCTCGCCCAGGGCGGCGTGCGCATGGAGCAGGTCCTCCGCGAACTCGAGCGCCGCGCCACCACCGACACCCGCAAGCCCGGCAACGCCAAAGGAGCGCCCACATGCTGAAGACCCTCTCCTTCGCCAAGGCCATGGACCAGGCGGGGACCGTGTTCCCGCCGGTACCGCCCGAGGTGGGCGCCATCCTCGACGACATCCGCAGGCGCGGCAACGAGGCCGTGTTCGACTGGGCCCGCAAGCTGGACGGCTTCAAGGGCGGCCCCTTCGAGGTGGACCCCCGGAAGGTGGAGGAGGCCCCCGGCAAGCTGCACCCCGAACTCCGCGGCCACCTGGAGGAGGCCATCCGCCGCGTGGAGGCCTTCTCCCGGGCCCAGAAGGAGAGCATCCGGGACTTCAGCACGGAGGTGGACGGCATGGTGCTGGGCCAGCGGGTGCTGCCGGTGGGCCGCGCCGCGTGCTACGCCCCCGGCGGGCGCTACCCGCTCCCCAGCTCCGTGGTCATGGGCGTGGTGCCCGCGCGGGTGGCCGGGGTGAAGGAGATCCTCGTCCTCAGCCCGCGCCTCCACCCCGTCACCCTCGCCGCCGCGGCCCTGGCCGGGGCGGACCGGGTCTTCGACCTGGGCGGCGTGCACGGCATGGCCGCCGTGGCCTGGGGCCTGGCCGGCGTCCCCCGGGCCGACCTGGTGGTGGGGCCCGGCAACCGCTTCGTCACCGGCGCCAAGCGCCTCCTGTACGGCGACGTGGGCATCGACTTCCCCGCGGGCCCAAGCGAACTGCTGGTCATCGCCTCCCCCGGGGCCCGGCCCGCCTGGATCGCCGCCGACCTCCTGGCCCAGGCCGAGCATGACCCCGACGCCCGGCCCCTGCTGGCGGTCTTCGACGCCGCCCTCATCCCCCAGGTGAACGCCGAGCTCAAGGCCCAGCTGGCCGCCCTGCCTCCGGACTCCCCGGCCCGGGACAGCCTGCGCAACGGCTTCGCCGTGGTCCTGGCCGGCGACGCCGAGGCCGTGGCCCTGGCCGACGCCCTGGCCCCCGAGCACCTGGAGCTCCAGGGCGCCCGGGCCGAGGCCCTGGAAGGCCGCTTCTCCAACTTCGGAAGCCTCTTTGTGGGCGAGGACGCCGCGGAGGTCTTCGGGGACTACGGCAGCGGCACCAACCACATCCTGCCCACCTCGGGCGCCGCGCGCTTCACCGGCGGGGTTTCCGTGGCCACCTTCCTGAAAATCCTCACCTGGCAGCGCACCCTCCCCGCGGGCCGCGCCGCCCTGGCCGCCCAGGCCGCGGCCCTGGCGAGGGCCGAGGGCCTGGCCGCCCACGAGGCCTCGGCCCGCACGCGGATTCCGTGAGTTGGATGGAAATGCGATGAATAGAAAATATTGCATGTTTTTTCCATAGCAAACGCCATGTCCATTGACTGGAGGCGGGTGGTGAAGGAATATTGAGGTTCCAAACGTGAAGGCTGGCCTCCCACAGGAACCCCATGACCTCGCCGCTCGCGGCAATCTTCGCCCTGGATGTCCGTACCGTCCTGGTGCTGCTCTTCACCGGAAACGCCGCCATGGCGGCCTTGATCTTCGTGTTCGAAGGGTTCGCCGCGGAATCCGGCCACCGGCATCCCCTGCGCTGCCATGCCCTGGCCCGGCTCCTGCAATCCCTGGCCTGGCTGCTGATGCTCCAGCGGGGGGAACTGCCGGGGGTCCTCTCCATCCTGGCCGCGGACAACCTGCTCGTGGCGGGCTTCTTCCTGGAATCCATGGTCGCCCTGGAGCTGGCCGGCATCGACCGGCCCCGGGCGCGGCGGGTCCACGTCGTCCTGTCCGGTGCGGCCCTCCTGCTCATGAACCTGGTGACGCTGCTCCAGGGCACCCCGGGCCAGCGCATGGCCGCCACGTCCCTGGGCGTGGGGGTCTGCATGGCGATCCCCTCGGTGCTCTTCGTGACGGCCCCCCGGGAATCGGCGTTCCGGCGGATCCTGGGCACCGCGAACCTCGCCTTCATCACGATCCTGGGGGTGCGGGCCGTCCTGGCCGTTTCCGACAGCTCCTTCACCCTCTACTCCACCGGCATGGTGCAGAGCCTCACCTTCTTCCTGCTGATCCTCATGATGATCCTCGGGGGCGCGGTGGTCCTGCTCCTCGCCAAGGAGGACGCGGACCGGGAGCTGCGGGAACTGGCCACCCAGGACTCCCTCACGGGCCTGTCCAACCGGAGGGCCTTCACCGCCCAGGCCGCCCGGGTCCTGGCCTACCACCAGCGGTACGGTCTGGAGGTCTCGGTGCTCTTCATCGACATCGACCACTTCAAGGCGGTGAACGACCGCCACGGCCACGCCGCGGGGGACCGGGTGATCCAGCACCTGGCCGCGGTGCTCCGCCGCACCATCCGGGAATTCGACCTCCACTGCCGCTACGGCGGGGAGGAGTTCGTGCTGCTCCTGCCCAATTCCTCCCTGGCCGAAGGCCTCCACGTGGCCGAGCGCATCCGGGAGGAGGTCGCCCACGGGGGGGCCGCCACGGTGCCCTACACGGTCAGCGTGGGCCTCGCCTCCAGCCAGGCCCAGGCCCGGGATCCCCTGGAGGACCTCCTCGCCCGGAGCGACGCGGCCCTGTACCGCGCCAAGAAGGCCGGCCGGGACCGGGTCGAGGTGGATGGTGGGTCCTAGCGGACCTATACTTGCGGTGGTCCTACGGAAACGTTCACCTGCATGCGTCGGCATCCCCGGGAGGTGCGCCATGACGTCCGGAACGAACCTGCCAGCCAGCGTGGAGGAGCGCCTGTCGGGGTGGGTGGCCATCCAGGAACGCCGGGGCCAGGCCCCCGTCAAGGCCCGGCCGGGGCCGGCCATCACCCTCTCCAGGTCCTACGGGTGCGAGGCCTTCGCCGTGGCCCAGCGGCTGCAGGAACTCTTCTCGGAAGGGAGCGGCGAGCCCTGGAGCCTGTTCGACAAGGCCCTGCTCGACAAGGTGGCCCTGGACGAGGGCATCTCCAAGAACCTCCTGGAAGGCCTGGGGGACGCCACCCGGAACCTGGAGGCCTTCGGCTTCCACCCCAGGGGGGGCGTCACCCAGGACGAAATGTTCGACAAGGTGGCCGGGACCCTCGTGGGCATCGCGCGGCAGGGCAACGCCATCATCGTGGGCCGCGGCGGGGCCGTCCTGTGCCGGGGCCTGGACAACGCCTTCCATTTCAGACTGGACGCCGGACTGCCCTGGCGGGTGGCGTCCCTGGCGCGCCGCCTGGGCATTCCCCGGGAGGAGGCGGAACACTTCATGAAGATCGAGACCCGGCGGCGGGACCAGTTCGTCAAGGAGCGCCTGGGGGCCGACCTGGCCGATCCTGCCCACTACGATGCGGTGTTCAACAACGAGCACCACACCGCCCGCCAGGTGGCGGCCGCCATCCACGCCTACGTGCGCAGCGCCCTGCAGGACCGCGGCTGATCAGAAGCGGAACCCGGCGGGAAGCCCCTCCAGGCCGCGGCGGGGCTCCGGCTGGCCGGGGCGCACCAGCCGGAAGGCCTCGCCGGCCTTCAAGGGGCGTCCGCCCTCCGGGATGAGGGCCACGGGGCGCTGCTGCGCCGCGGGGCGGTGCGGGGGGGGACCGAAGAGGGCCCGCTGGCGCTGGGGCCCCAGCATCCAGGCCGTGGTCAGGCAAAGCATCAGCCACCCTTGGCGCATGGGCATGGTTCCTCCTGGTGTCGTCGGGGTCCGGGGTCGGGACTGTATGAGTCAATTATAGGAACCGGAAAAGTCCTGGCGAGGGGACGGGAACAAAATATCTGCTGGGTGCACCCCCGGCCGGGCGTGTTGTCCAAATCAACGAAGGGACGCCGGTTTCCTCCCGGTCCGGCCCCGGATCCTCCGGGAGCTTTGTGTATGCTTGTTCCTGAACCTGTGAACGAGGCTTCCCATGAACCCAGAAGCGCGACCGGATCAAGGGAACCCCGCCCCCCTGGGCCCCGTGGTGGAAGCCCTGTGCAGGGCCGGCAAGGGCTGGGAGGGCGCCCACTCGAAGCCCAACCTCCGCCGGGAATTCCCGTCCCGCCAGGCGGTGGTGGACCTGGTGGAGGACCTGCGGTCCGTGCTCTTCCCGGGCTATTTCGGGCCTTCGGAACTCACCGCCGAGACCATGGGCTTCCACGCGGGCGCCGCCCTGGACCGCATTCTCCAGGGCATGCAGGAACAGATCCGGCGCGGCTTCTGCGCCGTTTCCGGAAACGGCGGGGAGGCCTGCACCTCCCCCGAGCGCGCCCGGGCCCTGGCCGAGGCCTTCGTGGAGCGCCTGCCCGAGGTGCGGCGCATGCTGGGCACGGACGTGGAGGCCGCCTACGAGGGCGACCCCGCCCTCACCAACCCCGACGAGGCCATCTTCTGCTATCCGGGAATCCTCGCCGTCACCAGCCAGCGCCTGGCCCACGAACTGCACGTGCTGGGCGTTCCCCTCATCCCCCGCATGATCACCGAGCACGCCCACAGCGTCACCGGCATCGACATCCATCCCGGCGCCCGCATCGGCGAGGGCTTCTTCATCGACCACGGCACCGGCGTGGTCATCGGCGAGACCACCATCATCGGCCGCAAGGTCCGCCTCTACCAGGGCGTCACCCTGGGCGCCAAGAGCTTCCCCCTGGACGAGCACGGCAACCCCATCAAGGGGGTGGACCGGCATCCCATCGTGGAGGACGAGGTGACGATTTACTCCAACGCCACGATCCTCGGTCGCATCACCCTGGGCCGCGGCTCCACCATCGGCGGCAACGTCTGGCTCACCCAGAGCGTCCCGGCCGGGGCGATGGTGACCCAGCTCTCCCAGTACACAGCCACTCAGATCCACGGGGCCTTCAACCCAGCCTGGTCGTCCTGGATGATCTAGCGAGGAATTAGCCGAGAACAACGTCCGCGTGGGCCCTGAGTTCGTCCCTGATGCCTACCTTGCTACCGAGCGTGTGAAGGAAGATGCGAATTCCCTCCTTCCTCGCGAATTTCATCGCGGGAACCATGTCTGAATCCCCACTGACCAGGACCAGGGTTTCGGCAATCCGCTTTAGGGCAATCCAGGCAATGTCCAAGCCGATCTTGATGTCGACCTGCTTCTGTTCCAGATCGGGTTTGAAGTCGTCCGGACGGAGGAGGCGAGGCCCGGTTTGCAGGTCCGCCACGGCTTGCGACGTCAATCGCCAACCATGGTGGAGGAGCGTTCCCCGTCGAACTGCGAAATCCGGCTGCAGGTCCAGTTCATGCAACAACCGAGAATTCCGAGCCGCGGTGGGTTCGGAGCTGTAACGGATCTGTTGGCGACTGATGGGGTGCGTGGCTCCGCCGGCATAGGGTGGGGAGTCATAGAAGAACACCCTGAACAGGACCTTCCCGATTAGCCTGGGGTGCTGGAGGATGCAGGCGCATTCCGTTGCGATGTCGGAGGCGGTTGCATGTCGCTTCAGTGAGGAATGGAGACGTCGTTTGACGAACCCCCCATCCATGAGGATTGCTACTCGGTCGTTCATAAGCACCTATAAAATTGCCCCATCATGCGCGGGGCCTTTCGGTCCTCTTGAATGGGTGGCGCAATCCGGGGCGGTATATCTCGACCCCATCAGTATGGTGAATTCGATTCCTTTTCTCCAGGGGGGAAGTAGCTACAAAATCGTCATAACATACTTAATAATTAATCAAATGAGTGGCGTCTCAACGCCGCCACGGCTGCAGGTTCCGCGATCATTGAACCGCCGCCACCACGGGATTCCGGATCTCCGCGGCCACCTCCTTCACCCCGTTGATGAGGAACTGCATGGCCACGGCGGCCAGGATCAGGCCCATCAGCTTCGTGACGATCTTCGTGCCGGTGCCGCCCAGCCGGTCCGTGATCCACCGCGCCTGGAGCAGGAACATGTGGATCAGCCAGCCGTTCACCAGGATTGCGGCCAGCAGCACCAGGGCTTCCGAAATGCTCAGGCCCGCGATGAACCCCATGACCGTCGAGATGGTGCCCGGCCCGGCCAGCATGGGGATGCCCAGGGGGATGACCGCGATGTCCGAGGACTTGGGCTTCTCGTGGGTGGCGTCCTTGAGGTGCGGGTCCTCGCCGTAGAGCATCCCCAGGGCCGAGTGCATCACCAGGATGCCGCCCACGAACCGCATGGCCAGGGCGGTGAAGCCGAACACCCCGAAGACCACCTTGCCCAGGAGCGCGAAGCCCACCATGACGCAGGTGGCCGTGAGGCTGGCCCGGAAGGCGGTCTGGCGCACCCGGGCCCGGTCCCACCCGGCGGTGAGGCCCGAATAGATGACCGCGGCGCTGGTGGGGTTGATCACCGAGAACAGGGAGGTGAAGACCCCCAGGGCGAAGGCCAGGGTGGGGAAGGGGCGCAGGTGGAACATGGGGGGATTCTAGCGCGATTCGTCCCGGCGCCCCCTCGCGGGAGGGGATGCCGGGACGGGACCTCGCATGCCGCGGATCAGCGGCGGGGCGGCGCGTTCTTCACGTAGGCGTCGAACCAGTTGAGCATTTCAAAGACAAGGTGCTCGTTGGATTCCCGCGCGGTGTACCAGTGGGGCTCGTGGGGCAGCATGACGAGCCGGGTGGTGCCGCCGTTGCCTCGGATGGCCTCGAACAGTTTGGTGGCCTGGAGGGGGGTGGTGCCGGGGTTGGCGTCGTCGGCGCCGTGGACGATGAGCAGGGGCGCCTTCACCTTGTCCGCGAAGAAGAAGGTGGAAACCTGCCGGTACACGTCCGGGGCCTCCCACACGGACCGCCGCTCGCTCTGGAAGCCGAAGGGCGTCAAGGTCTTGTTGTAGGAGCCGCTGGTGGCCACGCCGGCCCGGAACAGCCCGGAGTGGGCCACCAGGTTGGCGGTCATCAGGGCGCCGTGGCTGTGGCCGGTGACCCCGATGCGGTCGGGATCGGCCACGCCCAGCTCGACGGCCTTGTCCACGGCGGCCTTGGCGTCGGCCACCAGCTGTTCAAGGTAGGTGTCGTAGGCCTTCTTCGGGTCGCCCACCACCGGGAAGGAGGCGTCGTCGATGATGGCGTAGCCCGCCATCAGCAGCAGTCGGTAGTCCCGCAGCCGGGTGAAGGTGTACTGGGACCCGGTGACCTGGCCGGCCTTGGAGGGGTCGGCGTAGTCCAGGGGGTAGGCGTAGAGGATGGTGGGCACCCGCTTCCCCTCCTGGTACCCGGGGGGCGTGTAGAGGGTGAAGGACAGGTCAAGGCCGTCGGCGCGCTTGTAGGTGACGAGCCGCTTCTTGATCTGCCGGACCGCCGGGGTGGGATCCGGGATGTGGGTGAAGGGCGCGCGCTTGGAAACGAAGGCCGCTTCGCCCGCCGGGGCCTTGCAGGCCGAACCCAGGGTGTGGATGAAGGCGTTGGGCGGATCGGTGGGCGTCTGGTGCCAGGTGAGGAAGGTGCGGGAGCCCGGGCCCGTGAAGGCCAGGAACCGCTCGAACTCGGTCTTGCCGCTGCGGAACAGCCGCTCGGTCTTGAGGGTGCGCAGGTCCAGGCGGTCCAGGAAGGGCCGCTCCCCTTCGGGGGAGGCCCCCATGCCCGAAAGGAAGATGAAATCCCCCTCCTGGCGGAGCACGGAGGTCCCGTTGGGCAGCGTGCGTCCCACGGGGCTGCCCGGGTCGCCGTACTGCTCGTCCGTGGACAGGTCCCACAACAGGCGGGGCGCCTGCTTGGCCTGGTCGAAGTCGATGATGTAGGTGCGGAACCAGTGGCGGTTGTTGTCGTATTCATAGAGGAGGGCGACCCCGGGGCGCTCGCCCCAGGCCAGGCCAGAATAGCGCTGCTCGGTGCGGAGAACCTCCACCGGCGCGGCGGTGAAGGGGGCCTTGAGGGCCATGACCTTGTCCCGGTGGGGCACCTTCACGTTCCAGTCGCCCCCGTCCAGGGCCTCGGCCCACACCAGGGTGGCGGCGTCCGTGGGCCTCCAACTGAAGGCGCGGGGCCCCAGCGGCGAGCCGTGGACGGGAACCCGGTCCGCCAGGGGCAGCGAGGCGATGGGGTGGGTGGCCGCGACGGCGCGGCCGGCCAGGTCCCAGACCTCCACCTGCCGGGGGAAGCGCTCGTAGGTGGTGACGTAGGAGTAGGGCTTGCGGAGGGTGGAAACCCGCACGTGGGCGCCGTCCGGCGACGGGCTCAGCTCCAGGAGGCGGTCGGCCTTGCCCAGGGGGCTCACGGCGCCGGTTTCCGCGTCCACCAGGGCGGCCTGGGAGGTGCCGTAGTAGTCGAACAGGTCCTCGTCGTGGGCGTTGCCCAGGGTGTCGCGGTTCTCGTAGGTGCTGCTCTGGCCCTTGCCGCCGAGGGATTCCTGGATGCTGGGGCCGGCGGGGACCGCGGGCGCGGGCGGGGGCGCCCCCTGGCCCGGGGGCACCAGCTTGACCAGCAGGCTCTTCTGGTCGGGCATCCACTGGAGTTCGCCGCCGAGCATGGGGTTCAGGCGGACACCGGGCACGCGGCGCACGGCGCCGGTGGTGCCGTCGCCCACCCACAGCTCCACGGCGTCCGTGGCCACGTTCTGGAACGCGAAGCGCTTCCCGTCGGCGCTCCACACGGGCCCGCCCGGGCAGCCGCCCTTGGGCAGGTCCACGTGGATGGAGGTGCCGTCGGGAATGCGCAGGAGGTCGTAGCTCTGGGCCGAGGGGGTGATGCCGTAGCCCCCGGGCGTGTCGTGCCGGCTGTGGTTCTTCGGCTCGACGCGGACGCCCGCCAGGCGCAGGAAGGGCGTGGCCACGCGCCCGATGGAGGGGTAGGCCTCCCAGGCCACCAGGAGCATGCGGTCCCGGGTGGGGTTGAGGAAGGGGACGGGCGCGGAGGGCGCCCGCATGACGTCCAGGATGGCCTGGGGCGGCTGGCGGTAGCCCTGGGCCGGGGCCTGGGCGAGCCCCGCGAAGGGAAGGGTGGCGCACAGCAGGGCTGCCCTGCCGGCGATCTGGAACCGTCCTGGTGACATGGATACCTCGTGGCTTGGGGTTGGGGGTATTTGACTCCCCAAGTCTCACACCCGCCCGGTCCCTTTTCCAGGCGGAACTGCGCGCCGGTGCCGCAAAAAACCCCCCAGGGCGAGAGGCCATGGAGGGCGGTTCTGGAGCCGGTAGAGGGATTTGAACCCCCGACCTACGGTTTACGAAACCGTTGCTCTACCCCTGAGCTATACCGGCTGGTCCTGTCGGGCAGGACCCCTAGACTAACGCGGCTTGGGCCCGGGGTTCAAGCCTCCAATTGGGCGGCACCCTCCCGCGGGGACGGTGCTAGGCTTGCCCAGAGCTGCCCCAGCCGATGGAGGTTCCCAAGATGGTCGCGTCCAGCAAGAAGGTGTTCGTCCTGGATACCAACGTCCTCCTCCACGATCCCGCCGCCATCTTCCACTTCCAGGAGCATGAAGTGGTCATTCCGATCGTGGTCATCGAGGAGATCGACACGTTCAAGAAGGACCAGACGGAAATCGGCCGCAACGCCCGCAACGTCTCGCGCCAGCTGGACAAGCTCCGGGCCCTGGGCAACCTCAGCGCGGGCGTGCCCCTGGAGGGGGGTGGATCCCTCAAGGTGGACGTGGCCCACCACCCCCTGGACCTGACCATCACGACGCTGGACAAGCACAAGGCGGACAACCAGATCCTGGCCTGCGCCCTGGCGCTCCTGGGGACCCGCAAGGAGAAGGTGGTCATGGTGTCCAAGGACACCAACCTGCGCATCAAGGCCGACGCCCTGGGCCTTTCGGCCGAGGACTACACCACCGACCGGGTGGCCCTGGACGAGCTCTACACCGGCACCGCCGCGTGGACCGTGGACGCCGTGAAGGTCGACCAGCTCTTCGACGGCGGGCTCCAGCCCGAGGCGGACCAGGTCCTCAACCCCAACCAGTTCGTGACCCTGGTGGACAGGGCCAACGAGACCCACACGGCCCTGGGCCGGTTCTACGCCGCCGACGGGCGGGTGCATCCCCTCAAGCGCCTGGAGATGCCCCCCTGGGGTGTCAAGCCCCGCAACCGCGAGCAGCAGTTCGCCCTGGACCTCCTCCTGGACGATTCCATCCAGGTGGTCACCCTCATGGGCAAGGCCGGGACCGGCAAGACCCTCCTGGCCATCGCCGCGGGCCTCCAGCAGGTGGTGGACGAGGAGCGCTTCAACAAGCTCCTGGTGAGCCGCCCGGTCATGCCCCTGGGCCGCGACCTGGGCTTCCTGCCCGGCGACATCAGCGAGAAGCTGCGGCCCTACATGCAGCCCATCTACGACAACCTGGACTTCATCGTGGCCGCCAACATGGAGCAGCGCCGCAGGTCCTCCATGACCCCGGCCCAGCTGGAGGAGGGCGGCTACATGGCCGTCGAGCCCCTCACCTACATCCGCGGGCGCAGCATCCCCAACCAGTACATCATCGTGGACGAGGCCCAGAACCTCACGCCCCACGAGGTCAAGACCATCCTCACCCGCGCCGGCGACGGCACCAAGATCGTGTTCACCGGAGACCCCTTCCAGATCGACAATCCCTACGTGGACGCCTCCAGCAACGGCCTGAGCTACCTCGCCGAGCACTTCAAGCACCTGGAGCTATCCGGCCACGTCACCCTGGTGAAGGGCGAGCGGAGCAGGATGGCCGAACTGGCCAGCAACCTTCTGTAGGAGCCCGACCATGCCCGATTCCTCCTGGGACCAAGCGGCGCCCCCGCCCCCCAAGAAGGGGCTTTCCCTCTTCGGCAAGGTGGCCATCGGCTGCGGCGGGGCGCTGCTGTGCTTTCTCCTGGCCATCGGGGCCATGGCCTGGGTGGTCTTCAGCAAGGCCACCAAGGCCCTGGACCAGGGCTGGGCCGAGCTCCACACCGAGTTGCGAAGCCTTCGCACCGAGCAGGGCGCCCGGACCCTCTACCGGGAGAACCCGGGCCTGGCCCAGAACTACCCCACCGAGGAGGAATTCGTGAAGGCCTCGGCGGTGTGGCGGGCGAAGCTGGGCGACATCCCCGAAAAGCGCCCGGAGCTCAAGCAGATCCTGGAGGGCAAGGCCCCCGGGGGCATCACCCTGCGCCGGCGGGACGCCGGGGGCCGGAAGGCCCTTTCCGTCAGCATGCGCATGTCCACCGGCGCCACCCTGACGGTGGAGCTGGAGAACGACAAGCTTGTGGACATCCAGGTCGACTGAACCGCTGGAGAAAATCGGCTGGATACGCCACTATGCTTGCATGGCAAATGCTTCTCCCCTGGATGCCCTGGACCTGCTCAAGAAAGGCACGGTTACGTGCCACACGGAGGAACTGCTGCTGGCGCGCCTGCGCTCCGGCAAGCCCCTGCGCGTGAAGGCCGGCTTCGATCCCACCGCCCCCGACCTGCACCTCGGCCACGGCGTGCTGCTGCGCAAGATGGCCCAGTTCCAGGAACTGGGTCATACCGTCATCTTCCTCATCGGCGACTTCACGGGCATGATCGGCGACCCCACCGGCAAGAAGGCCACCCGCCCCCCCCTCACCCGGGACGAGGTGCTGGCCAACGCGGAGACCTACAAGGCCCAGGTCTTCAAGGTGCTCGACCCTGATCGCACCGAGATCCGCTTCAACAGCGAGTGGATGGGCGGGCTCCACGGCGAGGACTGGATCCGCCTGGCGAGCCGGTTCACCCTGGCGCAGATGCTGGAAAGAAATGATTTCCAAAAGCGCATGAACGCATCCGAACCCATCGCCCTGCACGAGCTGCTGTACCCCCTCGTGCAGGCCTACGACTCCGTGGCGCTCACCTGCGACGTGGAACTGGGCGGCAACGACCAGCTCTTCAACCTCATGAAGGGCCGCGACCTGCAGGCCGCCCTCGGCCAGCCCCCCCAGGTGGTGCTGACCGTGCCCCTGCTGCTGGGCCTGGACGGCGTTGAGAAGATGAGCAAGTCCCTGGGCAACTACATCGGGTTCATGGAGGACGCCGACACCCAGTTCGGCAAGGCCATGAGCATCTCCGACGAGAACATGTGGAACTGGTGGCTTCTGCTCACCGACCTCCTCCCCCGGGACATCGAGGCCCTCAAGCAGGGCCACCCCATGGACGCCAAGAAGGGCCTGGCCCGGGAGATCGTGGGCCAGTTCCACGGCAAGGCCGAGGGTCTGGCGGCGGAGGAGCGCTGGGTGAAGCGCTTTTCCGAGCGGAAGACCGACGACGCCCCCGAGGTGGAAGTGGCCGCCTTCCAGGGCGAGATCCTGGCCAAGCTCCTCGTGGAGCGGGGCCTGGCCGCCTCCCGCAAGGAGGCCGAGCGCCTCATCCAGCAGGGGGCCGTGAGCCTGGACGGCGTCAAGGTGCAGGACCCCCGGCTGGCCGTGGACCTGGCCCCGGGCGGCTCCCTGCTGGTCAAGGCGGGCAAATTGAAACTTCAGAGGTGGGTGGTGCGATGAGCTTGCTGGCCCTCCAGGATCTTTTCCGGCGGTACCGAGACAGGGCGACGGGGGTCTGGAGGCTGGGCCAGGACCCGAGCCGAACCATCTACATGGACTACGGCGACACCGTCTTCGCCCAGAGCACGCACCTGGCGGACCGCCTCACCACCATCCTCGTGGAGCGGGGCCGGATCACCCAGGCGCAGATGGATTACGCCCTGGCCAACCTCAAGCCCGGCATCAGCATCGGCAAGAACCTCATCGAGATGGGCTTCATCACCCAGCGGGACCTCCTGGACGTGGCCAAGATCCAGGTGGAGCGCATCATCTACGGCTGCCTGGCCCAGCCGGACATGCTGCCGGTGTTCGAAGCCCGGGAGCTGGACGCCCACGTGGTGCGCCTGCCCCTGAACACCGCCCAGTTGCTCCTGAGCGGCATGCTGGCCATCCAGGACCGGGAGGCCCTCCTGGAGCTGCTGGGCCCCCTCAACCAGGTGGTGGTCCTCCAGGGCCGGAGCCTGCTGGACCTTTCCCTGCCGCCGGACCTGGGCCGGCTCACCGGCCTCCTGGACGGCACCCACACCCTGCTGGAGCTGAGCCGGGAGGCCCAGGCCGAGCCCATGCGCGTGGGGGCCTTCGCGCTGTTCCTCCGCGAGATGAACTGGGCCCGGCTCCACGAGATGCCCCCCGTGGACCGCCAGGCCCTGGACCTGGCCCTGTCCCCGGAACCCGAGCCCCTTTCCGTGATCCTGCCCGAGCCGCCGGTGGAAGCGGCGCCCTCCCTCTTCGAGACCATCCAGGAGGCCGCCCGGCCCACCACGAACCTGGAGCACCTGTCCCAGGCCCTGGACGAGGAGCCGCCCCCCGCCCCCGAACCGCTCTACCTGCCCGAGGGCCTCCAGGTTCCCGGCATTCCCGACCCCCCGCCCCCGCCGGCGCCCGAGGTGCACGTGGAAACCGGCCAGGCCGAACTTCCCACCCCCTCCGTGGAACTGCCCCCCCTTCCCGAGACCCTGGCCGAGGAGCCCCGGGTGATGCTGTCGGTGCCCCCCGAGCCGGCCCTGGTGGACCCGCCGCCGCCCGAGCCCGACCTGCCCCGGTCGTCCAGCTTCCGCTGGGCGGGATTGGGCCTCCTGCTCGCTGCTTGCCTTCTCGGTGGCTTCTTCTGGATGCGCCGCAAGGGCCACCCCCCCGTGCCCAAGGCCCTGCCCGGGGAACCGGCCCAGCCCGTGCCCGACAAACCCAAGGCGGAACCCGCCCCCTCCATCGCGGTGCCGGCCCCCGCCGAACCGGCCCAGGCCGAACCCGCTCCCCCCGAACCCCCCAAGCCTGAACCCAAGCCCGAGCCCAAGGCCGAAGCCAAGGCCGAGCCCAAGGCCAAGGCCGAGCCCAAGGCCAAGGCCGAGCCCAAGGCCGAGCCCAAGGCCAAGGCCGAACCCAAGGCCAAGGCCGTGGGCGCCACCCTCCCCGAGCGCCTGGAGGCCCTGCGCAAGGGCGACCTGACCCGGGCCGTGGCCCAGGGGGCGCAACACGTCAAGGAAACGCCGGCCGGCCACTTCGTCCTTCGCCTGGAGATCGCCTGCCAGGGCGAGACCATCCGGCGGGTCTCCGAACTCTTCAAGGACGGCAAGCCCGATCTCTTCATCCTCCCCATGACCCTCCGGGACGGGAGGACCTGCTACCAGGTGCTTTACGGCAATTTCTCCGGCAAGGACGCCGCCGAGAAGGAGATCAAGCGTCTCCCCCCCGCCTTCCAGGGCGAGCGGAACCGTCCGAAGGTCTTCCGGTTCTCCGAAATCCCCAAGGAGCAGTAAAAAAGTTCTGCAGTATATTATTCGACATACTCGATTAAGGCGGCCGATTTGTAAATTCGGTACCCCTGCCGGTTGGATGTCAATTTACAAATGCGAAGAAATGGTTAAAATGGAAGTTTGGGATACAAACCGCCCAAAGATCTTTCCGGAGAACCATGGACTTCAATGCGCTGTGCACTCAGAACTGGAGCAGGCATTTCAGCGTCTGGATCGAAGACATCCAGGTGGTCTGCCATCCCGTCGTCGCGGCGCCTTCCCTGATCCAGGTGAACCTCCTCCGGAAGGCCCGGGCCCTGAGCCGGGTCACGGCGGTGGTGGTGGTCCTGCTCTTCTCCCTGCACTGCACCCGGCCCGAGGCGGCCCCCGTCGTGACCGTCCCCGAGGCTCCGGCCCAGGAGGAGGCCGGCGAGCGCTCCGAGGCCAAGGTCTACACCGAGACCGGTGAAGCCAGCTGGTACGGCGGCGAGGACGACGGCTTCGCCGGCCGGGCCACGGCCAACGGCGAGACCTTCGATCCCCGCGAACTCACCTGCGCCCACCGCACCCTGCCGTTCGGCGCCATGATCGAGGTGCGGAACCTGGACACCGGGAAGCGCGCCATCCTCCGGGTGAACGACCGCGGCCCCTTCATCCGGGGGCGCATGCTGGACGTGTCGGAGCGGGCAGCCAAGGACCTGGGCATGCACGGCCGCGGCACTTCCCGGGTGCGCATCCGCTCCGTGGACACCCAGGGCAAGCCGGCCCCCATCGATCCCGCCACGATGCTGGGCGACGCCTACACCGTCCAGGTGGCGGCCCTGTCGGACCCTGCCAACATCGCGCGCATTTCCAAGGAATTGCAGTCCGCCGTGGGCCCCGTGAACCTCGTGGAGGCCCGGACCCGGGGGGGCGTGACGGTCAAGCGGGTGCGGGTGGGCAGCTACGCCACCCAGGACGAGGCCCAGAAGGCTTCGGACCTCATCACCAAGCTTTTCAAGGACCGGGGCCTGGAGCCCTTCATCACCCGTGAGAATTGATATGAACGAGGGGGGACCCCACGGGGAAGCCGGGCGGCCCTTCCTGGTGATTCCCGCCGGCGGGCGGGGGGTGCGCATGGGCGGCGGCACGCCCAAGCAGTTCCGGGACTGGGGCGGCGTCACCCTTCTCGAGGCCACCGTGCGGGCCTTCCTGGCCCCTGGCATGCCGGACCTGGCGGGCATCGCCCTGGCGGTGCCCGAGGACCGGCTGGACCAGGTGCGGGCCTGGCGCTTCGGCGTACCCCACTGGACCGTGGCGGGGGGCGACACCCGGCAGGCCTCCGTGGCCCTGGCCCTGGCCGCCCTGCCGGAAGTCCCCTCGGCTCCGGTGCTCATCCATGATGCCGTGCGCCCGTTTCCGCCCGCCCTTCCGGTCCATGAAGCCCTGGCCGCCCTGGACGCCTGGGACGGCGCGGTGCTGGGGGAACCCTCCACCGACACCCTCAAGCGGGTGGACGCCCAGGGCCTGATCCTCGGCACCGAGCCCCGCGAGGGGATCTTCCGGGCGCAGACGCCCCAGGTCGCGAGGCTGTCCCTTTGGCTGGAGGCCTTCCGGTGGGCCGGGGACCGGGGGTTCGCCGCCACCGACGACGTCTCCCTGCTGGAAGCCATGGGCCTGCGGGTGAAGCTCATCCCGTCCACCCCCGCCAACCTCAAGCTGACCACCCCGGAGGACTGGGATCGCTGGCACCCCGGGACCACAGGGTGTGGTGGATCGGCCCACAGTCGGGCGGGTGCCATTTCGGATCAATCCCTTTAGATTCAATTATTAACGGGTAGGCATGGTTCTTGCTCAATGCGTGGCGAGGATTTTATGCACCGGAACCGCCACGCCCAAACGCTCCGCCAGGCCGCGACACTGTCGGGCCGGGGGCTCCATGGCGACCTCCCCTGCACCGTGGTTCTCCGGCCGGCCGAACGGGCCTCGGGCATCACCTTCGTCCACACCCCCACCGGCGTGGAGATTCCCGCCCGCGCCGAGTTCGTGGGCGACTGCAGCCTGGCCACCTCCCTGACCCGGGACGGCGTCCGACTCCAGACCGTGGAACACCTCCTCTCCGCCCTCATGGGCCTGGGCATCGACCACGTCACCATCGAGGTGGACGGGGAGGAGCTTCCCATCCTGGACGGTTCCTCCGAACCCTGGGTGCGCCTGATCCTGGAAGCCGGCATCCGCCCCATGGCCATCTGGCCCCGCGCCCTGCGGATCCTGAAGCCCGTGGAAGTGCGCATGGGCGACAAGTGGATGCGCGTGACCCCCTGGAACGGCCTACGGCTCGCCTACACCATCGTCTACGACAACCCCTACATCGGCCGCCAGAGCCGGGAACTGTCCCTCACCCCGGAGAAGTACGTCCGGGAGCTGGGCCTGGCCCGCACGTTCTGCCTGGAGAGCGACATCACCTTCATGCGTTCCCGGGGCCTTGCCAAGGGCGGCAGCCTGGACAACGCGGTGGTCTTCGGCGCCGACGGCCCCCTCAACGAGTCGCTGCGCTTCGAGGACGAAGCCGTCCGCCACAAGATGATGGACCTGGTGGGTGACCTTGCCCTGCTGGGCGCGCCCCTGGAGGGCTTCGTGGAGGCCCACTGCGCCGGCCACGCCGTCCACGTCGCGCTGGCCAAGGCGATTCTCGACGATCCCACCGCCTGGACCTGGGCGGATTCCGAGTCGGAGCTCCGGCCCAGGAAGCTTTTTGCTCAGGGCCTCCCCGCCGCCCACGCCATTCCCGCCTGATTTCCCCGCGCCCGACCCGCGCCCCTGGGCTAAGCTGGAAGAGTGAAGGCAATGGGAGAAGGCATCGTGGAGAACAGGACCCTGGCGGCGCTGGGCGCCCCCCCGGGCGGAGCCCTGGCGGGAGCGTCCATCGACGCCCTGCTCCAGGCCCTGCTGGCGGGACGCGCCCCGGTGCGGGTCTGGGTGGCGGAATCCCTCCGCCCTGAGTGGGAGGACCGGATCCGGGCCGCCGGAGCCGAGTGCCGCTCCCTCTGGCTGGAAGGCCGGGAGGTGCTGAACACCCTCATGGACGCCGCCTCCGACTGCGGCCCCCGGGAGCAGATCTGGCTGAACCTGGACCGCACGCCGACCCTGGACGCCATGGACCTGCTCACCCTGGACGCCTTCCTCGCGTTCGCCGCCACCCGGCCCCACCCGCCGCTGGTGGTCCTCATGCGGGACGACGCCCCGGGCCTGGTGCGAACCCAGCGCCTGGCGGTGGATCGGCACCGCATCGCGCTGCTGCTGCGGGAGGGCCCCTACGGGGCCTGCGCCCTGGGCCAGCCCGAGGTGCTGGCGACCCTGGGTGGGGCGGGCGGTGGCCGTCTGCCCGCGACCTTCGCCACGGCCGAAGGGGAGCGCCGGCTTCTGGCCCTGGACGTGGACGGCGTGCTCATCGATCCGGGCCGGTCCTTCGTGGAGGCCGTTTCCGCCGCCCTGGCCGAACTGGCGCCGTCCCTGGCGTGGGACGACGAGCACTTCGCCGCGTTCAAGCGCGTGGGGGGCTTCAACAACGATTTCCGCCTCACCGCCGGGGCCCTGGCCCTGGCCGAGATCGGGGGCCTGGACGGCCTGCGCCACGCCACCGGCAAGGGCTTCCCCCACCTGGAGTCGCGCATCCGGGAACTGGAGCCCCGCTGCCGGGACACCGTGCAGAAGCACTACGCCCGCACCCGGCGCATGGAGCGCCCCATGGTCAGCCGCCAGGACCTGGACGCCTTCCCCGGCGACCTAGCCATCTTCACCGGCCGCCCGCCGGACGAGCTCACCCTCGCCTTCCAGGTGCTGGGCTTCCGCATCCCCGCCGTGGCCGACAGCGCCCCCCACCTGCGCAAGCCCCGGGCCGAGGGCCTCGTCCAGCTCGCCGACGCCTTCCGGAGCACCCAGGTGATCTTCGTGGGCGACACCTGCGACGACGCCTCCGCCCTGCGGGGGGCCCGGGACCTGTGCCCCGGCGTGGACTGGATTTTCGCCGCCGTGGGCCCCGACCGGCAATGGATCGCCGGGGAGGGGGACCTCCAGGCCCCCCGGCTCCGGGATCTCCTGTCCACCCTGGATGCCCGGACCGCCGCGGAGCCCCGGCCGGCCCCATGATCACCCTCGTGGAAACGGGCGCCGAAAGCCTGCACACCCTGGAGGGGGCGCTGGACCACCTGGGCTTCCTGCACCGCCGGGCCCAGGACCCGGATTCCGCCGGATCGGTCGGCCCTCTGGTCATCCTCGGATCCGGCCCCTTCGACCCCGCCTGCGCCGCCCTGAAGGCCAGCGGCTGGTGGTACGAACTGCCCCAGCTGGCGGCAGCCGGCCGCCCGGTTCTGGGCATCGGCCTCGGCCTCCATCTATTGGCGGAAGGCAGCGAGGAATCGCCCCGGGGCGCCGGCCTGGGCCTGATCCCCGGCATCGTGCGGAGCCTGGGCCCCGGCGTGAAGCTCCCCCACGACGGCTGGACGGTCATCACCCGGCACAGCCCCCACCCCGTCATTCCCGAGGCCAGAGGGGCCTGGCTCTACTTCAAGCACGCCCATGCCCTGGAACCCGGCAGCCGCACCCTCCACACCGCCGTCCACGGACGCCCCTTCTCCGTCCTGGAAATGCGCGGCCAGACCCTGGGCCTCCAGGCCCACCCCGAGAAGTCCGGCTCCTTCGGCCTGGCCTTCCTGGAAAAGATCCTGGCGGGCCTGGGCGAATTTCCCGCCGCCCGCGCCGGAAACTGAGGTCCCCATGGATGCCAAACGCCTGGTCCCGGTGGTCCACGTCCTGGAAGGCCGCGTGGTGGACCCCGCCGACGCCGCCGACCTGGGAGCCCCCGCCGAATGGGCCCGCCGCCTGGAGCTGGAGGGCGCCGACGGCCTCCTGTTCGTGGAACGGGGCCGGGGAAGGCGTCTGCGCCAGGCCTGGATGGTGGACGTGGCCCGTGCCCTCTTCCTCCCCTTCGCCCTCGAAGCCCCCTTCCAGGACCCCGCCGAAATCCAGGAGGCCCTGGAGGATGGCGCCGACCGCGTGGTGCTCCCCGCCCGGGACCTGGACGCCCTGGACGCCGCCCGCTTCGGCCGCGCCCGGATCACCGCCTCCCTGGAGGTCGCCTGGTCCGGCGGCTGGGACACGGCCCAGGAGGACCTGCGCAACCTGGGCGGGGCAGGGGAGATCCTCCTCAAGGCCGGCGACCGCCACCTGGCCGACCTCTGCGCCTGGGCCGCCCACCTGCCGACACCCATCCTGCTCAGCTGCTCCGACCCCGCCCTGGCCGCGGAGGCCCTGGCCCACGGGGCCGACGGCATCGCCTATCCCGCGGCGCTGATGACCGCGGGGGCGTTCAAGGACGCGCTGGAACCGGCCGGAATCGCGCTTAGAAGGTAGACTGGCGCATGCGTCCGAGACACCTGTGCCCCCTGGCCCTCGTCAGCCTGCTGCCCCTCTACGCCCAGGACACCCTGGAAGGCGCCCTCAGGCACGTCCGCCCCGGTGGCTACGCCCTCCTCATCCGCGCCGAGGACGCCAGTGCCTTCGCGGCCCAGTGGGACGAGGATGCCCTGCGGCTCCGCCTGGACGGCCAGTTGTACCGCAATGCTGTGGGGCCCCAGACGGCGGCGAGGCTCTGGAAGGCTCACGGCTGGGGAAACGGGATCGGCTGGATCCTGGTGGACGGCCGGGGCACCGAACTGGATGCCGGCACCGGCGCCCTCTACGGGACCCGCGCCCTGGCCGTCCTCCGGGACAAGGGCCTCGTGCCCCGGTGGGAGGCGCGCCGGACCTTCCTCAAGGAACATCCGGAGAACGGCGAGGCGTGGTCGGAGGAGGTCATGCGCTGCATGAGCATCGCCAGGCTCCACATGACCGCCCTGGCGCGCCAGGGCAAGGCGGCTAGGGGCGCGGAGACGGTGCTGGACATGGTAGGAGCCCTGGCCCTCACGGAGCCGGACCCCGAGGTGCGGGAGCGCCTGGCGGACCAGGTCTTCGGAGAACTGGCGGTGGCCCTGGAGGGGGCGAAGTCCGTGGTGGACTGGTGGAGGAATGAGCTCGACCCCTCGATCCTGCTGGTAATCGCGGGGGCCCAGGAATCCCTCCGCATGCGGGAGGTGTGTTCCCGACTCGCGGCCGACCTCGAGGAGGCTTACGCGCTGGGCGGGTGGGACCAAGGGATCGAGCGTCGCCTTGCCCATTACCGCACCGCTGCGGGGCGGCCCCTGCGGGACTTGCCGGACCGGGTGGCACTCCCGGGGCCGGAATTACCGCCCATGACCCTTCTCCTGGCCTGTGTGGCCACCCGGGAAGCGGTGCAGGACTGGGAGGGAATCCTGGCGTTCCTGGACAATTCGGCCCTCTTGGGGGAGGGGGAAGTGCGTTCCTCCGCGGACTGGGGGTCCCGATGCGCGGCCAGGTCCCTGATCGCGGCCATGAGGGTCCGGCCCCTCATGGAGCTGGGCCGGACCCGGGAGGCCCGGGAGGCAATCGCCGATGCGCGGTCCTGGGGCGGCGAATCGATGGAGGAGTCGTCCCTCGGCTTCATCCTGGGCCGAAAGGTGGCGAACCAGACCCTCTTCAAGGAGGTCATGAAGGAACCGGTCCGCCCGGCCCCCCTCATGCCCCCCCTGCCTCCGGCCCCCCGCCTGGCCCTGCTGGGCGCCCCCGTCTGGCTCAAGGACTGGGAGGCCCTGCGCGGTTCCGAAGCCCTCCTCCCCTGGTCCCGGTCCGAGCTGGCGTGGACCACCCTGGCCCCGGCGGAGGCCGAGGCCTTGCGGGCCCGCATGGGCTGGGGTCCCGAGCCCCGCTGGGTGCTGCTCCTGGGCGAGGAATCCGTGGCTTCGGGCACCCGATGCCCGGTACCCGGCCTGCTGGCCGGGATCCTGGAGCGGGAGCGACCCTCCACCCTCCAGCGCCTGGACCGGATCTTGGAGCGCCATCCCGGCCACCTGGGCGCCCGCCGTGCCCGCATGGCCCTGCTGAAGGGGCGTATGCCCGAACCCCGGCTGGAGCGGATCCTGGCCGAGGACGCCCGGGTGGCCTTCCAGCCGGCGGAATGGAGCTTCCAGGATTACCTCCTGGATTTCGCCCCCGACGCCCCCTGGAAGCCGGATCCGGCCCTGTGGCAGTGGTCCGCCCAGCAGGTCCTGCCCCGCCTGGAGACCCTGCTCCGCAGCTGGCCGAACAATCAGGCGGTATGGAAGGCCTGGGTAGCCTGGGCCCGCTTCCATCCCGACCGCCCCTCGGTGGTGGCCTTTTCCGGGACCCTGACCCTCTGGACCAGCCGGGAGCGGTGGATGGGGGGCCTGTCCCTGGAGGTGCTCCGGGCCGTCACCGAGGAGCTGCGCCGGGACCGGAACTACCCCGAGCTGGTCCGTTGGCTGGACGCGGCCTGGCGGGCCCGCCTCGAGGAACGCAGGAACACGACGACGACCATGGAGGTCGAACGGCGCAAGGACTGGGAAGCCCTGGGCCCGGCCCTGGTAACGCCCCTGGTCGAGACGCTGC
>MTLE01000551.1_pt3 | contig 115944 bp, 119 predicted proteins | sample 1982461 | NCBI WGS metagenome assembly MTLE01 (sample SAMN05712605, study PRJNA340218) | biofilm metagenome | isolation source: sample SPL anode biofilm adapted to -200 mV | place: USA | collected 2012-02-03
GGGGGGGGTCCGGCTGGTGTGGGAGTGGCCGGGAGGGGGGGTAAGGCGGAACCAGAGGGTCATTTCAGCTTCACTCCTTGGCGAAGGGCATCAAGCCCGGTTGAGGGGAGGACCTGGGGAGGCAGGGCCCGGCTGACCACCCCCCCGATGGCTGGGACGAAAAGGACCTGGTCATTGCCCAGGGGGAGGAGGTAGTGCAGCTCCAGACCCAGCTGCCCCTCCGGTCCCTCCACGGGGGACAGCCAGACCTCAGCCGGAGCCTGGAGCGCGCCCAGGACCTCCGTGCGGGCCCCAGGGGCGGCGATAACCCGCCCGGTGGGATCCGTGACCAGGTCACCGGTCAGGGGGCGGACCAGGGGGCTCAGGGCCGGGGCGGAAAGGGGCCTGGAGGGCCTGGAAGCCTTGAGCCAGTCCCAACCTGGCCGCGTGGGTTCCAGGGGCGTCCATGAGGCTCCAGGCTGGGTCGCCAGGGTGTCCAGGTAGGTGTTGAAGCTCTGGGCCCCCTGGCCGAAGCCCTGGTCCGGAGGGGTCTCCAGGCGCGGGTCCATGGTGGGGGTGGGGACTTCGTGGGCGGCGGCCGCGCGGATCCGGCACCGGCACCGGTAGCCCAGGGGCGGGGTGTGGGTCAGCCAGAAGGGGTGCCCCTTGGGGAGGGTGATCCGGTTGAGGATGGCGTGGTTGGGTCGGACCGACTCGTCCCCGGCCGTGACGTAGGTGAGGTTCGTGACGGCAGGGTTGCCCATGAGGCTGGCCATCCGGCCGCCCATGTAGGCCCCCTGCAACTGCAGGTCGAAGGCGGTCCGGAGCCGGGCCTCATTCACCCCCGTCCCCTGCAGGCGGGCCAGCCAGGTGCCCTTGAACTCGTCGAAGGGGATGCCCTTAGCCAGCGCCTCTGCCATGGCGGCCTGAAGGGCCTGGACGGTGGCCAGCTGGTCCACCCCGGCCACCCAGAAGGCCCGGGCCCGCAGCTCGGCATCCTTCAGCCCGTCAGCCTGGGCGATGGTCAGGGGGACCTTGCCCTCCAGCCAGCGCAGGGCCAGCTCGGGGGTCATGTTGTAGTCCAGCGCGGGGGCGTCCTCCAGGGCGAGGACCTTGACCTCCCGGTCGGCCTCCCAGGCTCCGGCGTGGCGGCCGGCCAGCAGGCTGGAGGTGAGCCACTCGGCGGCCGAGGTGGGGAAGTCCCGCCCGAGGGCCAGGACCGCCTCCAGCGCCTGGTTGTAGGTGCCGGAGTCCGCGACGGCCAGCAGGGCCAGGCGCGTCACGGCGGCCTGGCGCTGTACGTATCCGTCTTCCCAGCGCCGGAACTGGCCGTCGATGGGCTCCCCGTCCTCCGCCAGGGCCACGTGTGCCTGGATGGGGCCGGGGTCCGCGGGCGGATCGTCCTGGTCAGGCTCGGGGGTGGCCAGGGTGTCAGCATCGTCCTGGGGGGCCGGAATCCCGAAGGTCTCCCGGAGCCAGACCTCCGACAGCTTGAGACCCTCCTTCTTGAGGCCCAGGGCCGCATCCAGGCGGTCCTTGATGCTGGCGCGGACCGCCCGGTTGAACCGGAAGAGCGGCGGAACCACGTCGGGGCCCAGGTTGAGGGCGACGATCCAGGGGATGAGGGTCCGGTTGAGGGTGGCCTCGATCCGGCGGCCGTCGGCGCTTTCCTGGCGGTCGCTCTGGCCCTCGTGGACCGCGCCCAGGGCCTGGGTGCCGTGCTGGCCCTCCCCGGTGGTCAGGGTGTTGCCCAGGATGCCCACGGCGATCTGGCCGTCGGCCGCGTCCACCAGCTTGACGCCCACGTCGAACTTGGAGTCCAGCTTCAGCCGTTCCGTGGTCATCCCGTCGGGGACCACCAGGCCGGGGCTGTCCATGAGCCGATTGGCGACCTGGACATAGCGGGCCTGCTCCTCGTCCGCGCTGCCGTCGGGGTAGCGCAGGACGATGCGGTCGTGGGCGTAACGGGGGTAGTCCCGGTAGGTGGCGTAGGCCACGGCGGTCTTGACGCGGGTCCACCGCGGCACCGTCCGGCCCCGGCCCAGGCCCCAGGGGTTCCGGAAGCTGGATCCGTGGCGGTGAAGGATCAAGGTGCCGGGCTCCGGGGTGGCGCCGTTGATGGCCGGGGTTCGGTCTGGGCCGAAGGAGAGGTGGATCGGCTCGAAGCTGTCCAGTTCCGCCGGCAGGAAGAGCCCGGCCCGGACCTCCCAACGGACCTCCAGGGGCACCAGGCCGAAATACGAGGCCTTGGCCATCTCCTCGAGATCTTCCACCAGGTTGAGTCCGTCCAGGGCCCTCCGGACCAGGTCCATGGCCTCCGGGGGGGTGCCCGGCTGGGCCACCAGGGACCAGGCCAGGTCCGAGACCACCTGGCACCGGATCTCCAGGCAGGCGGCGGCCTTGGTGTCGATCAGGGCCTCATGCAGCTCGCGCCAGGTGCCGCGCCCCTCGGTCCCCGTGTCCAGGTTGGGGTTGGCCATGCGCTGGGAGCCCAGCCAGGGGATGTTCATGGGCTCGCTGTTGATGACGCCCATGGCGCTGGGGGTGGCCGGGGTGAAGATGCTCCGCAGCCGCTCGATGACCTTCATAGCCTCACCTCGATCTGCTCAACCGCTGGTTTCATGCCCATGCCGAAGCCCCCGAAGGTCTTTCGCTTGAACCTCCCGGCCGTCGCCCCCTGCAGGGCGTCGGGGCCGTCGTCGTGGGCGGCCTTGGGGAACTGGAGGAGCTGCTCCTGGAGCTTCCGGATCCCGGACGCGCCGCCGCAGAGCATGGGCTCCAGGGAGCCGTTGCCCCGGGCGGGCGGGGACAGGCGGGGGAAGAGGATCTTCCCGGTCTCCACGGCGGGGGCCATGGACTCGATCCGGGCGGCCTTGTCGCCCTTGGGGGTCACCAGGAGGACGGGGACCACGATGTCTTCCAGGTCAGCCAGGAGGTCCAGGATGTCCTTCAGGGCCTCCTGGTAAGCCACGGCCTCGGCCTGGAGCTTGCCGGGGTAAGCCGTGCGGACTTCCAGGATCTTCTTTCCGGTGTCCTTGGGGCCCAGCTTGCGGATGACCGCGTCCAGGATGTAGATCACCCCGGAGGCATAGCCCACGGTCACCAGGGCCGTGTAGTCGCCCTTGCGCTTGCCCAGGGCAGGGTCCACATGGGTCTTGAGTTCCAGGCGGTCCGGGAGCTGCTCGTATTCCAGGAAGGCCTTGAAGGGCTTCTCGTCGTCGCCCTGGGCCCGGTTCTCCATCTCCTGGGCGAAGGACCCGGGGTCCTCGGCGTCCATCTTGGACCGGAGCCAGCGCAGGTGCCGCCTGGGGAAGCGCTCGGCCCACATGGGGTTCTCGTCCTCGTCCCAGCACCGCCAGATGGCCCCGCCGAACATGGCCAGGACGCTCTTGAGGAGGCTTTCCTCGTGGAGGACGGTCCCCAGCATGAGGAACGCCCCGGAGCTGGGGTCCATGCCCGGCAGGACGGCCTTGGTGAGCCAGCCGCGGAGCTTTTTCCGGCGGGCCGGGTTCTCCACGGCCTCATCGTTCTCCACGTCGTCCAGGATGACCAGGTCAGGCCGCCGGCCCTGGTGGGTCCGGCCCCGGAGCTTCTGGCCGGAGCCGAAGCCCTGGAGGCGGGCCAGCCGGTATTTCGGCTTGGATCCGTCCGGGAGGGCCGGGACCACGATGTCCAGCGTCCCTTCCGGGCCGTCCACGTCGATCTCCCCGAAGTCCGTCCGGATCCGGGGGCACTCCTGGAGGATCATCCGGATGGCTTCCACGAAGCCGTTGGCCTGCTCCTTGGTGTCGCTGCAGAGCTGGCCGTAGCCCTTGCGTCCGGACAGCACGCACCAGGTTGGGAAGGCGATGGTGCCCCAGGTGGACTTGGCATGGCCGCGGGGGGCGGCCAGGGCGGCCGCGTTGATCTCCGCCGCCTCCTCCTCTTCCTCGGCCGGGGTCACCAGCTCCCCGAAGGGGCCAGGATCCACATGGACCACCGTCCTGCCGTCGGCCAGCTGCTGGCAGGTGGCCGCCAGGGCGGCGTGGAGGGCGCAGCCATCCCCCTGGATCAGCTCCGGGAGGTAGGTCCGGGCGAAGAACCCGAAGTCCGCCTGGGCCTGCTCCCGGCGGAGCCTGGAGGCCTCCCGGGTGCGTTCCTGGGCCGGGAAGTCCTCCATCTCCCGCAGCCGTGCGATGAGCTGCGCCAGGCCTTCGGCCGTTCGGCGAGCCTGGGCCTTGGAGGCGCGGGGGATGTGGATCCGGGTCATACGGTTCTCCGTTGCAGGTCCTCAATGAAGTTCTTCCAGGCCTCCAGGAGCACCGGAGCCTCATCCGGGCATTCCCGGAGGACGAACTCCTGGAAGTCCTCGCCCACCACCAGGGCGGCGTCCAGCACCCGGTAGCCCTGCCGCTTGGCGATGAGGGCCTTGAACCGGTTGATGTTGGTCAGGAGGGAAAGGAGGGTCTCCGGCGCCAGGTCATCCGCCTCGCGCTCCAGGCGGCCCATGAGCTTGCGGATGGCCCGCTCCTCCAGGTCCTCCAGGGGCACGGCGTGGATCCGGAGCCAGGAGACCCGTTCGTCCCGCCAGCCCGAGGCCTTGGCCCAGATGCCCAGGGTCCGGGGGGAGCAGCCGATCTCGTCCTGGATGGCCTGCATGGACTGGCCTTCTTCCACGAAGAGGCGGCGGGCCTTGGCCCGGTCCTGGTCCGTAAATCGCGTGTTTCCATGCGTCACAGGCCACCCCGCATCGCCGTCAGAGCCGTGTCCAGGGAGGCCTGGAGGCGGTCGCCCCAGGCGTCCAGCTTGCCTTCCAGGCGCTCTTCCAACCGCTCCAGGCGCTCCTGGAGGGCCTTGTGGTCGGGCAGGCTCCGGATCCGCTCACGGAGCGTGGCCAGGTCCTCCTTGGCCTTGCTCAGCTCCGCCCGGAGTGAGGCCTGGTCTTTCTGGAGGGCTTCCACGTCGATGGAGATCTGCTTGCGGTCCCGCATGATGAGGAGCTTGACGACGCCCCAGGTCCCACCCACGGGCACGAAGATCAAGGCCAGCAGGGCCAGCCATTTGTCCAGGGTCATAGGTGCCTCCCGACGAGGTAGCTGAGGACGGCCGTCGCCACCACTTCGGCCCGGGTCTTCCATTTGTCCGCCGTGGCCGCCTTGTGCAGGGCCGTCACTTTGGCCTGGAGGGCGTCCGCCTGCTGGGCCTTGGCGCCGTGGGCGGCCTGCCACCGGTCGCTGGCCGAGGCCCACTCCGTGACCTCCACCTTCAGGGCGCCGGTCTCCTTGATCTGGCCGTCCACCAGGTTCTCGGCGGCGTCCAGGCGCAGCTCCAGGGCGGGGACCCGGAGCGCCTGGGCGTTCCAGTCCCAGACCTTGAGGGCGTCCTGGCGCTCCAGCCGGGATGCCCCCTCGCCGCTGAACAGGACCAGGCCCACCTTCAGGCCGGCCGTCTCCAAGCCCTTCGCCAGCTCCGGGTCACCCGCGGGGGCAGGAAGGGGCTTGGGCGGGCGCTGGGCGGCCTCCAGGGCCTTGGTCAGGCGCTGGACCTCCTGGGAGGCCTTGTCGCGTTCTGCCCGGGCCTGGAGAGCCTGGAGGCGGGTTTCCAGGGCTTCCTTCACCAGCTGTCGGTTCTCCCCGGCGGCTGCGGATGCCTGGACGGAGGCGTCGGTTGCGATCCGCCGTTGGCGGGCGGCGTAGAGCCCCAGCCCCATGATGATGAGCAGGGCCGCCAGGAGGCCCCAGATCACCCTTTGGGTGGCTGGGCTGAGCGGTTCACGGGATTCGGTCATGCGGTGGGGTCTCCAGAGGGGCGGAGGCTGGGCCTCCGGGGGTGGTGGGCTGGCGCTACCGCGCGAGCTGGGCGCGCAGGGCGGCCCGGTAGGCCGCGTTGGCCTTGATGTATCCCCGGGTCTCGCCGGCATGCGCGGGGCCTGTGACCCGGGGGAGGGTCCGGAGCCAGGCCGCGTGATCGGTCATGCCCAGGTCCCGCGCCAGGCGCTGGGCCCGGCGGATGTTCCCGAGCCCGGCGTTGTAGCTCCCCAGGGCTGGGTCCAGCCCGGTTGTCCGGGCCTCCAACCAGGTCATGTAGCGGTGCTGGGCGAGGATGGCGGCGGCAGGGTCGAAGGGATCCGCCCCAGGGGGAGTCCATTCGCGCCAGGTCTCCGGCATGAACTGGGCGATTCCCTGGGCCCCGACGGGGCTGACGGCCCGTGGGTCAAAGGCGCTTTCCGCTCGGGCCTGGGCTGCCCGGTCGATCCAGCGGGCCCCGGCCACGGCCTGGAACTGCCCCTGGAAGGGAACCAGCTCGCCGGGGAGGGGGCGGACCGGGGCCGCCAGGACAACCCCGGCGAAGGCCAGGAGGAGGACCAGGAAGGCCCTCATCGCAGGACCCCGAGGAGCAGCCCGAGGATGGAGGAGGCCAGGATCGCCCCCAGGATGCCGCCGCCGTTCCTGGTCTTTTGGGCCCTGACCCTGACGTCGTCACCCAGGTCCCAGACCAGGAGCCGCTTGCCCAGATCGGTGTTCTCCATCCACTGGTAAAGCAGGATTCCGGCGGCCGCCCCCAGGATGAGGATGGGCACGGCCAGGACCAGGCGCACCAGGACCAGGCGCGCCTGGAGGACCGCCTCCCAGATGGGGTGTTCCGCCGGCACGACCTGGCCGGCTGCGCCCCCGGCCCCGCAGAGGACCAGGACGACGAGCATGACCCCCAGCCCGGCCGCGATCCGCACGGACTTCTTGCGGTCCTCGGGGTCGAGGTTGTAGGCGGCCTTCCAGAGGTTGGTCAGGGCGGTGTAGAGGGAGGTGAGCAGGGTGAGCAGCTTTTCCATGAAAGACTCCTGTTGAAGGGGGAGGGCCGGATCAGGCGGCCAGGGCCGTCAGCAGCTTCTGGACGGCGGCCCTGAACTGGGGCTGGTAGTGGCCGGAGTCGTTGACGCGGGCGTAGACCGTGTCCCACTGCCGGGCCTCGGCGGCCATGTCGATGTGCCGGAGCCAGAAGTAGTGGGCGAGGATCTTGGCGGCGTGGACCGGATCCAGGGCCTGGTCCGGGCAGGCCTCCAGGTCCAGGCCCACCACCTTGCCGGCGGCGCGATAGGCTGACCGGCCCCGGGTGGGGACATAGCCCCGGGAGTGGTAGAGCACGCCGTCGCCGGGGTGGACGTTGCCCAGGTCCCGGCGGTGCTCGTATTTCCGGGTGAAGTAGACCTCGGGGTCCTTGCCGCCATACTCGTGGACCGGCATGAAGGCCTGGACCGTTTCCACGAAGACTGTCGCGGCGACGGCCACCGCCACCAGGTCGGAGAAAATCTTCCGCTCCTGGAGGGCCGCGACCAGAATTGGCCAGTGACGCTCCACGACCTGGAGCTGGATGCCCAGGGCGGCGGCGATGGAATAGCAGGTAAGGGGCATGGCGGCCTCCTTGTGAGGCCCGGGGTCACCGGGCCTTTTCAGGGATCAGCACCCCGGCTGGGGGCTGCGTTTCTGAGGCCTGGAACATCCCGCGCGCGGTCCAATACCGTAAGGAATGTAGGTTTTCGATTTCGGGCATGAAAAAGCCCCCGGTTAAGGGGGCTGGGCCTTGAACTTAAACGAATTCAGGCGTCGGGGAGCAGCTGGGGCGCGCTTACCTTCTGCGACCTGGTCATCCGGGCCGTCCGGATGATCTGGCGGACCCATTGGACGGAGTATTTGAACGCCGTGGCGATCTCCCGGAGGTCCTCCCCGGCCGCGTAGCGCTCGTAGACCTGGGCGTGGACGGGGGCCAGCTCGATGTACTCGGCCTTCGGGATGTAGCAGGTTTGGCCGCCCCAGGTGGATCTCAGGGACTCCACGGCCTCGAAGGCCATGTCGGAAGCCCGGTCGGCCTGGACGCCCTGCCGTTCCAGCGCCCGGGCCAGGGTCGCCGCGGCATCCATCAGGAGTTCTGGATATTCAATGCCCATAAGGTTTTCCTTGAATGAATCAGGCCTTGGAGGCCTTGTCCTCACGCCGCCTGGCGTCGTAGGTCAGGGCGGCCACGATGCGCACCAGCTCGCCCGGATCACAGTCCTGGACCTGCTCCCGCTTGAACATGCGCTTGGCCATGCCGTGCGCGTAGGCCCAGGGGCGCTTGGCATCGGCCAGAAACGCCTCGATCTTGGCGATGAGGCGGTCCTTGTCGGGCGGGGGGTTATTGGGCTTGCCGGGGAAGACCTTGCGGGTGGAGGCTGGCGCCCCCAGCTGCTGGAGGGCCTGGAGCAGCTTGATCCGCTCCCGCGGCGTCAGGTCCCCAGAGCTGGACTTGCCGGTGGTGCCCTGGATCAAGGCCCGGTAGGCGTCGTCATCCAGGCCCAGCTCCTTCTTGGCCATGTGGATCCGGGCCAGGTCCTTGGTGCGGTAGGGATCGGCGGTCATCGGGCAGCCTCCAGGCAGGCCTTCCCCACGACGCCGGGGTTCCGGGCCTCCAGGATGACCAGGTCAACCCACTGAGGGGTCTTCCCCAGGATCCGGGCCACCTGGTGGAGCTGGTCCCGGGTGGCCTCCCGGAGGAGCGGGGCCAGGGACTTGGCCAAGGCCCGAACCTCCCGGGCTTCAGGAGTCAGGGGCGCCGGGCGGCGGGGGGCGCGCTGGGCCTTGCGGGCCAGCCACGCGGCACGCGCGGAGTGGGGAAAGCGGCTGGGAGACTGCATGGCAAACCTCCTGGCGGAGAGTGGCGGTTAGAGGTAGACGGCTTCCAGGAGCGCCTGGAACCAGGGTTCGTTCTCGTGGGTGGTCTTGGAGCTGTGGAACGCCGTCCCGTCTTCAAGCTCTCCAAAGAACAGGCCGTTGAAGACGTTCACCACGGCCGTACCGTAGACGTTTCCATGAACGAAGGCCATGGAAACGTGGTCGTGGCCCCTTGTGTCGTGGAGGACAGCGTTGAAGGGCCAACACCTCCGGCGGCATTCGGCCTCCAGCTGTTCGCGGGTGCGGTGGCGGGTGAACTTGCGCATTTCGGTCATGGGGGTCTCCTTAGGGTCCAGGCAGGCTCCTGGACAGGATGGTTAGGCCAGGGTCTTGACTCCCCTGACGGCGGACTTGGCGAGGATCTGCATGTTCTCGTAGCTCATCTCCAGGTATTCGGTGTAGCCAAGGCCGACCTTCTCCTTGTTGCTCTGGATTTGGGCCGGGGTCATGTAGTGGGTGCCGATGTCCTTGAGGGCATCCCGCATCCGGTTGAATTGGGCCTTCTGGGTAGGGGTCATACTCGGTCCTTTCAGTTGGGCCGGAAGGTTCCGGCAGATGGACATTCGGTTACAGGGCGGTGTGGCAGCGCCCGCAGTAGAGGCACCCGTCCACGGGATAGGGGGTATCGTCGCCTTCTGCGTGCAGGTAGCCTTCCCCCAGGTGAGGAACCTTCGTGCAGTTCGTTCCGTGGATGATTGACTTGACGAATCGGATGCGGTCAGCGCGGGGCATCTCCACGGTTCCGTCACCAAGTTCCACGATGGCGACAGAGAACGTGGCAGGTCCGCTTTCGAATTCCTCAAAGTCGGTACCAAAGCCATGGAGCCGTCCTGACTTGATGTCGAATTCCTTGGTGGTTCGGTTCCAGATTTTCGCCTCAACGATGGGATGGTCGTGCATGGGTTTTCCTTTCGTGAGATGGGTCGTGGTTTTGGACAAGAGCTATTGAATGGCTTCGTTGAGGTCACGAAGCAGTTCGTGGAAATCATCTCCGTCATACGGCACCTGCTCGGCGTTGATGTCGGCCAGGACGGATTGCAGTTCCGAACGGCACCGGATCAAAAGTCGGTAAAATTCGATGCCCTTCCGGTTGCCTTGAATGAGTTTCACCTTGTCGGTCCAGTCCATGCGGGACAGGTCGCGGGCACGAATCTCTAGGGCGTCCAGTTCGGCGGCGGAATAGTGGAGGTCCACTGGGAACGGCTTGCTAAATGGCTTGGCGTTGCGGTTGTAGTTCGCCATGGCGAGGTTCCCTTTCATGGACATGATTAGAAAAGGGGTTGGGCGGTGCCGTGCTGGCAACGTGGGCAGAAGGTCCGCAGGGTTCCAGAGGCGATGGCCATCTTCCAGCCCTTCGGCGGGTTCACGATGCCCCGCTCATGCCCCTGGGTGGTATCGGGGTGGATGCTCTCGCACCCGTCGCACATGTGCTGGGTGAACTGGAAGGTCATCCGTCCGATGGTCTGGGTTCCGTGAAGTCGCATGGTTCACCTTTCTGGACATTCGTTACAGGTGGAGGTCGTCAGGGTGTAGGCGGAAGGCGGCGGGGGTGGCGATCTTCAAGCCCTCCCGAACCCTCTCCAGCATTTCTTCCAGCACTTCGATTCGTGCCCGGTCCTCGGTTGCACCGTCCAGCATCTTGCATGCGGTGTCGTAGGTTTCATCCCGCACGTAAGACAGTTCGCTGAACCCGGAGAGGCTGTAGCCGATGAGCTGGGCAAGCTGCTCCCAGTCCTCCTGGGGGAAGTCCATGATGGCGAGGTTGTTCAGGCCGAACTTCTCAACCATGAAATCCACGATCAGGTTCTTCTTGAACCTGGGGCGGTCGCCTTCTGCGGCTTCAATGGGTTGGATGGGGTGGTTCACGAGGTTCCTTTCTATGGAGCCGGAAGGGTCCGGCAGATGGACAGGACCGGACCTCGTTGGTGCGGGGCCGATCCCGCAGTTTCAGTTTCAGTTTCGTTGTAGAGTGGCGTGGTTATTTGGTTTCATGGGTTCGATCCCGGGGCAGGAAGAGAACCTTGTGGGTTGGGGAGGAGGCCGATTACTTCGCCTCACGCTCGATGACGGTGTAGGTGACCTTCTTGCTCGCAAGAGCCAGCGTCCCAACGACCTGGCCAAGCGTCAGCCCCAGCTCAGCCTCAATGGCGCCCAGGGTCACTCCGCCCGCATGGAAACGGTCGAGGACGGCCTGCCGCGTCTCTCTAGGCAGGGCCCTGGCCTCCGCCTTCGCCTTCGTGCTCCAGGATGGCCTCCGGGGCTTATCCAGGAGGATCCCGTAGGCCTCTGCCCAGCTAATGCCTGCCTCCGTGCGGGCCTTCTCGTGATTGGCGGTCTTCCATAGGACATCCAGAAACGTCTTCCGGGCCTTGGGATCGAGCTTTGAGGCTGCCACCCGGGCTTGCATTTCCTCACGCTGCTCTGTGGTAAGTCTTTTCATTTCACACCCATTTCCTGATGATTGGATCCGCGGACTTCAGTCCTTGACGATCAGCACGGGAACGCCCTGCGCGTTCCGGAGGGTATGAGTTCTCCGGAGGCGTCCCACCCCTTCAGTTGGTGTCGTCGAAGTGCTGAAGAAATACCGCTCGGGCGCGCATATCTCTCCGATGGAGCCGCCCCGCACCTCGGGAGTCACCAACCATCCGTTCCAGAACTCCCCGGGTGCAAGCTGGATGGGCGACAGGTGCCCAAACTGGCTGGCGGGAGAGGCCTGGACGGTCGGCGCCGCCGAGGCCACCTGGGGCTGGCCTTCGGGCCCGCACCCGACCATCAGGAAGAGGGCCAACGGGAAGACGAACCGCAGGGAGAGCAGCTTCGCGACGGGGATCCAAAGGAACCGGAGAACCCCGGTCCTCTGACGCCGATCGTAGAACCGGGCCCTGCGCTCGTTGAACGTGCGCCTGCCGAAGGGGTTCGCCCTCCGTTCGTTGACCTGCCGTGCGGGGTAAAGGGTGGCCATGATGCCTCCGAAGTTGAGTGAGACCGCGTGTCTAGCCGAGGACGCCACTACGGCGGAATCGGCTGCGGTGGTGATGGGGCTTGCGCTTGGGCCGAGCCTTCCGGGCCCGGGCGGGGACCTGGTCCTGGACCGGTGCCAGATCCGGGGTCTTGGACTCCTCCCGCTCGGCCCGCCTGGACTCCAGGAGGATCCACAGTTCCAGGGAGGCCTTCCGATCCCTCCAGGCCTGGCTCTTGAGGGATTCCCAGGGTTCGGCCGGCTTGAGCGCCAGGTGCTGGGCCCGTTGCGTCTGGGCTTCGGTCAGGGAGAGGTGGTGGACCTGCGGGTCCAGGGCGGCGGTGGTCATCGGGGGGCCTTCGGGTTTAAAGGGGTTGAAGGGTCGGGCTCAAGGCCCAACAGAGGGGCCTGAGAGGCCCGCTGAGTGCTTTGGGCGGCCTTGGCCTGGTCCCAGAGCCCGGCGGCCAGCTCGGCGACCTCCTGGACGTCCCAGGCCAGCTCCGCCCGATCCCCCAGCCCGGCGGTGAAGCCGGCTTCGAAGTAGGGCTTCAGGACGGCCTGGTGCCCCTTGGAGCAGGCGGGCGCAGCCTTCCGGGGGTCCAGGCCCCGCTCCAGGACCAGGTGGATCCAGAGGTGCGCCAGGCCCTTCTTGGCATAGCGGGCCACGTCGGGCCATCCGGCCATCTTCCGGCATTCCCGGAGGGCCTCCAGGAGCTGCGCAAGGTCGGCCCGGTCCATGGGGGCCGTCGGGACCGGGGGGAAGGCGGGGACAGGAGGACGCCAGGTCACCATTGGGTGATCCCCCTTCTGGCCATGGCGCACCGCAGCCGCATCTGGGCTTTCTTCTCGATCTGCTGGACTCGCTGGCGGGTCAGGGACCAATCGTTTGCGATGGCCTCAAAGGTGTCCACCTGGCCGTCGGGGTTCAGGAAGCCGGACCTCCGCAGGAGGACGTCCCTGTCCCTGTGGCCGAGCGAGGAAAGCGCCTCCAGGATGTGGTCCCGCGCATCGAACATCCCCGGGTCTGGCGTGGAGGGATCGGCCAGGAGGTCCTTGAGGGTCAGGGAACCATCGGGCAGGGGGCTGCTATCCAGTGAGCAGACCTGGGGGAACTCGGAGACCGTCCGCATGGCATCCCAGTCGCGCTTGGAGACGTTGAGGTCGCCATGCCGGAGGACATCCAGCATCCGCCTGAGGATGCTGAACTTGGCCCACCCGAAGAAGCTGCAGTGGCATTCGTGGTGCGGGTTGAACGTCCGGGTCGCCTCCAGGGCCCCGACTCGCCCCTCCTGGAACAGGTCATCGACCGAATAGCCGTTCCGGGCCGCGGGATAGCGCATCCGGACCGCCTTGCCCTGGATCCATGGGTCCAGCATCATTGCGGCGGCCGGATCCAGGCCCGCCTCCTGGGTCCAGAGGAAGTCCTGGCCGCCCACGGTCACCTGGACCGGGAGGTTCTTCAGGACTTCAGCAGTGCTGGGCTCTGACATGGTTGAACTCCTGTGGCTGCATCCTCAGCGCAGGGCCGCCACGCCCCACGGACGCCCGTCTCCCCCCAGGGAACGGGCGTTTCGCATCAGGGTTGGTCGGGGGCCTCCTCTCTCCAGGACCTCTCCAGGTCCTGGGCATAGGCGATGGCCTCCTCGACGCCGAAGACAACGTGGATGTCGAGGTTCATGGCGAAATTGAATTCCCGGCGGCAGCCCGCGCTCTGCTCCCACCCCGGCCCCATGAGGATCCAGTCGCACCGCCTCAGGATCTCCAGGTCCATGGCCATCCAATCCTCGTAGGACAGGTCAGATCGGCCCGTTCCGCAGCTGTTGGCGTGGGGAGAGACGGCGGCGACACCGGCCTCCCAGATCCGGTAGGCCGTTTCCATCCCCACCAGGTGGTAGAGGTGGCGGGTCAGGGCACAGTCGGCGCTCATGGGTCCACTGAGGTAGCCCATCGAACGCCTGGGCATGCTCAGATCGCTGACGACATGGCTCATGGTCATGCGAGCCTCCGGAGGATGCGGGAGGGGAGCACCTGGTCCCGGGTGGTCGGGACGGTGCCGGTGGAGATCCCGGCCTTGGCCACGCCGGGGCGCGGGGAGGCCTGGGCCGGCTTGAGGCCGTAGGGGCGGGGCTGGGTCTTGCGCCACTTAGACATGCGGCTCCTCATCCTTGAGCCCGAAGGCCGCGTTGAGGCGGTCCAGGGCCTCCAGGACCCGCTTCCGGGTCTCCGTGGGGCCCTCGTCGTCGCTCAGGGCGTCCATGATGGCCAGAGTAGGCTCCAGGCCCCGGCCGGGGCCCAGGATGAAGATGGCGCCCAGGGGTTCCTGCCTGATGGCGGGAACGAACTTGAGGAAGGCGGCGTTTGTGTCGGTCAGGAAGCCCAGAAGCTCCCCGACAGTGGCGTCAATCGGATCCAGCATGATCTCCGCCGCTCCGCCCACGGTGTCGCCGACCTTGCGCGTCAGGGACTGGATGGCCGCCACGGCCAGGGCGGCGATGTTCACGAACCGCTCCCGACAGTCCACGGTGCTGAAGAAGGGCTCGCCCTCCTCCCGGTACCCGGTGGTCACCTTGCCCAGCTGGTGGATAATGATTTCCGCCCACTCGACAGGGGTGTACTGGTCGTCATGGGCAGGGCCGCCGTGCTCCAGGTCCTGCTCGGCCCGCTTGCGCTTGATCTCGCCGAAGATGGTCATTTGCGGCCTCATACGTTGGCCACGTCAAGGGCGATGGGGTTGTATTCGCCGTTTTCGGCGCGCTCGTAGACCCGCAGGTAGTTCTTGGATCCGGTGACCTGGACGCTCTCGGAGATGGCGTCCATGGCCTTCTTCCAGTCCTTGTCGTCGATGTCGAGCTGCCGGAGCCCCAGGACGCGACGGGTGCTCACGTTGCCGCTCTTGTCCACCTGGAAGGCGTCGTTGACCAGGGCCAGGAGCTTGGGGTCGGCCCCGTCGCTCCACTTCTTGATGCACTTGTCGATCAGGGCCTTGGCGACCTGAAGGCGCTCATCGAAGGTGATGTAGTCCTGGTTGGCCACCTGGACCTTGAACCGCCCGTCGAACGAGAACAGGGTGAGGTTGCCCTTGGCGCCGCCCATCTTGGCCTTGAAGCGCTCGGCGCTGGTGGAAACGAACTCCCGGACCTCGTCCATGACGGTGTTCCGGAAGTTGCCCAGCGTGCCGGACACGTCCTTGGCCCGGTCGGCGATGCTGTTGACCAGTTCGTCCCTGAACAGGTCGATGGGCTTGATGTTTTCGATCAGCACGAGGTCGCCATTGGCGTTTTTCCTGTAGCCGTCGGGGATTTTCGGGTGGTTCACGTTGCCTCCTTAGTGGCGGTTGTGTTTCCGGAAGGCGCGGCGCCGTCGGGCGTCGGCCAGGTGAAGAACGAGGAGAACGGGGAGGCCCACCAGCAGGGCCAGGGATCGGAGGAGGGGGTTCACGAGGCAAGGCCGATGCGGGACTTCTCGGCCTCCAGACAGAGCCGCACGGTCGCGGTGTGGATCTCGTGAAGGAGCCCTTCCAGGACCGGGATGGAGGGGTTCAGCTGCTCGGCCTGGTCCTGGACGCAGAAGGGGGTCTTCAGGGCCACGATGGACAGCCGGCCGAGGGCGAGGTAGGCCTTCTCCAGGCTTTCAGGGCCCTGGATCCGGTCGATGGCCTCTTTGGCCTGGAGGGCCGCCCGGGTGATCCGAGAAACGGTGAGGGTTCGGCTCATTTGGCATCCTTTCTGGCCTGGGCGTAGGCGCAGGTCCTGCAGGCCCTGGAGAGGGCGGAACGAATGGGGTCCGGGTAGTAGGGGCGGGCCTGCTCTTCGAGGCACCTGGCCGCATCCAGGTCCCCCAGGACGGGGCAGGACCGGACGTCCGAGAGCAGCGTCTTCTTCACCCGCTCCTCGAAGTTCTTGGTGCTGGCGTTGTAGGTGCCCTTCAGGACCAGGTTGACGGTGGCTGGGGATACCTCCAGGAGGCGGGCACAGGCCGCCTGGGAGGTGCGGCTGCATTCGGCATGAAGGGCCTGGAACCAGGCGGGAGCGTCAGGAGGCAGCGGGATCATGGGTCACCAGCTTGTAAAGGCGCTTGGTATTGGGGTCAAAGACGGTTCCGTCGGTTCGCCAGATGGGCGCATGGGGCCCGGAATCCCGGACTAGCGTCCAGATGTCGTAGCTGCCGGCCTTGCCATTCAGGTGGGGCTTCTTGAGGTTCACGTAGCCCGCCCTGCGAAGGGCGCGGATGTAGTTGGAAGCGTTGTCCAGGCTGACTTCAGCGGCCATGCATACCTGCGGGATGGCGAACGTCCCGAAGACCCTCATAGCCCTCCAGCAACGCGCCCGGCCCTCGTTATCCGGGCGGGTTGTGGAGCGGTTTCCTTGTTTTCTCGTCATGCCCTATTTCTCCTTCCCATGGCCCAGGAACATGGCCCGGTCACCCCAGGCGGCAGCATCCAGCGACTTCACCCGGTTGGTCTTGGCGAACCGCTCGAAGGCGGCCAGGGCCGGCACAACCAGGCCGAGGATGCCCTTGGTGGCCTTGTGCATGGTCTTGACCAGGTCGTCGGCCACTTCGATCTCACAGAGGGTCCGAGTGACCAGACGGGTATCTTCCAGGTCGCAGGGGTCGAACCGGACCCGCTGGGTGATGCGCCGGGCGAACTGGGGCCGGCGCACCAGCTTGGAGTCGATGTCGGCCATGCCCACCACCAGCACCGGGACCATTTCGATGTCGTGGATGTCGCGCAGGGCGTCCAGCATCCGGGCGTCGCGCAGGAGGTAGTCGCCTTCGTCGATGATGATGGGGCGCGGGTTTTCCTTGAGGAACTCGCAGATGATGCCCAGCTTCTGGTAGCTCTTCGCCGGGGCGTCCACGCCCAGGTTGAAGCAGATCGTGTCCAGGAGAGTGGACAGGGTAAAGGTGCTGTTCGCCCGGAAGAGGACGGCCTTTTCCTTGGCCACGGTGTGGGCCAGGGTCATGGTCTTGCCGGTTCCGGGGCGTCCGTAAAGCAACCCGAGCCCGGGGACGCCTTCATCCCGGTTTTCCAGCGCTTCCAGGGCAGAACGCAGCTTCAGCACGTTCTTGACGGGAACGAGATGGTATTTCATTGCAGCTCCTTGAATGGCCCCGGGTTATGGGGCGGAGTGGATGGGGTCAACGTGCCGCGCCGTCGCGGCGGTAGTCCTGGAGGAGGGGCTTGAGACTCTTCCCCTCGGATGTCTTTTCGAATTCGCAGATCCAGTCCCGGTCGGCATCGGTGAGGTCCTCCCCGGCGGTGAACATCAGGAGGCGGCGGTACTTGTCCATGGCCTCCTCCGGCTGCTGGCGGGTCTCTTCCTCCTCCTTGGCAAGCCGATCCCGCTGCCGGTCCAGCTCCGCAGGGTCCAGCTGCTGGTCCTGTGCCTTGGGCGCTTCCAGTGTGGGAAGCTCAAGGGGGCGAAGATCCAACCCGTGCATGCCGGCCTCGATCTGCAGGGCCTCCGCCCCGCGTCGGGCGGCCTTGATCAGGCCACGCTGGCGGCGTTCCAGGAGCTTGGCGTAGCGCAAAGCCACGACATCCGGGCAATCGTCGGTTTCCGCGGTGCGCTCGGCGCCCAGCTCAGGCCCGTCGGGCACGAAGGTCAGCTCACTGAGGAACGCCCCGCCCCGGCACAACCAGGCCTTGGAAACCTTCCAGGGCCAGATCCGCACCTCCAAGCCGTCGGCCTGCAGGGTGTCCAGGATGGGCGAATGGTAGCGGAACACCTGGCCTTCGATCCGGGCTTCCACGAATCCCCGAACCAACCGGCCCTTGAGGCTTGGCAGGACGCGCCATTCCCGGCCCTGTCGAACGAAGCGGGGATGGTCCGCCCCCAGCTCCTCCACAAGGGTCTGGCGGGCCTCTGAAAGGGCATCGAGGGGCTTGATCCGATGCCGCTGGACGGTCCGGACGATCTGAAGCCGTTCCTGAAGCCAAGTGGCCAGCTTCTCCTTCAGGCTGGCGACGGTTTCATAGGCTCCGGCCTCATGGGCCGCCTTCAGGGGGTCCCCGGGCCGCCGGCTGGGGTTCCCGCCCACGTAGGCCGGGAGCCTGGCCGCCATGCTCTGGCTCAGGGTCCGGAAATCTCTTTCTACGGGCTTGGACCGGGAATTGTAGGGGAGGGCGGCCCGCCACAAGGCGTGACCGTCCTTCCAGTTCATCCCCAGCTGCTGGAAGTAGCCGTAGGTGTCCTCATCGCCCATGAACAGGTCGTTTACGACCTCGGATCCGTTATCCGTCTGGATGGACTCGGGAATGACGCCCGTCCGGATGATGGCCTCGGCAATGGCCATGTAGACCAGATACCGATTGAGGCTGTTGCCCATTTGGATGCTGAGGTAGGCCCCGGATCCAACGTCCCGAACCATGTAGAGCTTGGGCCGGAAGGGCTTCAGCTCTTCTCCGGGAAGGGGCTTTTCCCACAGGGTCAGGGCGTCCCAGGTGTGGCCGTCGATGGACCAGCACTGATAGGGAAGGCTCGGTCGCCTTCGGACGTAGGGCCCGAAGTCGGTTAGGGCCTTGCGCTCGCCCTTGAGGAGGCCGGCCACCACCACCGGGTCCAGGCCGGCGATAACGCGCCGAACGGTGTTCTCGCTGATGTCGTGACCCTTCTTCCGCAGCACGTCCGCCGCGCCCCGGAAGGACTTGACGTAGCCGTAGGCCCCCAGGATCTCTTCCTGGAGCGCAGGGTTCTTGTCCGTGAGGCGCTCCCGGCCAGCGGCGTAGGACTTAGGCTGGAGCGTCATCCCGAGGGGATCCGCGCAGCTGGCCTTCCACCACCGGGCGATCGTCTCCGAGGAAGGGACCTTCCCCAACTGGGCCAGCACCCCCCTGCCCTCTTCCGACCCGACGAGCCAAGCCACGGCCTGCTCCAGAATCCACTTCGGCAAGCCGCCCCGGGCCTTCTTTCGCTCGAATTCTGTGAGGGTGCGGAGCGGGGTCCGAATCGTCGCGTCCAGGAGGTGAAGACGAGCGTTCATGACCTTCTGGGCGTTGTCCATGACCTCGGGCTTGGCCCGTAGGACGACCTGGTGCTCATCTCTCTTATAGAGGGGATGTGGGGTGCGGACGAGCTGGGCCTCGAAGATTCGCCGTGCTTCGATCTGACGGGCTTCCCATACCTCTCGAGCTTCAGGGTATGAGGCAAACAGATCGTCGGAGAGGATCCGGAACTCCTTCTTTCCCTTCCGCTTTCCCTCATGGACGGTTTCTTCCCTGGCTGGAAGTTTCCCGGATTGGACAGCTCGCAGAATTCCCTGGCGGCTCTTCCCGGCCAGTTCTGCGGCATCAGGAATACCGAACAGGACAACTTCGGCCCTTTGCAGTTCAAGGGCCTCATTTTGGACTTCGCATTGAATTTCAAGGAGTTGGCTCGGTTGTCCTGACCCACTTGACGGTTGTCCTGTTGTCCTGTTTTTCAGGACAACCACCATCTCGCCTGGTTGTCCTGTCGAATTGGGATTGCGGGGACCAGAGGTCATGCAGTTCCTCCTGCCCGACCCCATATCTGGGAACCAGATAATCCATAACGCTCAAAAAGAGCAGCAATTGCGTCCTCGACCTTGAGGCTTTGCCGACGACGGGTGATCACCTGGTGAACAAACCCTTCCGTCACCCCAACCCGATCGGCAATTGATCGGACAGTTACACCTTCCGCCTCTAAGAGAGATTTGATTCCAATGGCAGATAGACTCCCGTCCGATCTGACATGGCGGTGGAACACCAGCTGAATCAAGGAGAGGGTCTTCAGGTTAGCGAGGCTTCCTTCCGAACAAGCCGAAGGCTCCCCCTTCCCCAGAATGGGTTCTTGGATCATTATTACTCCTGACAGGTAAGGTCCCTTACCCGTTACGGATAATTTAGCAGGCTCCATCCTACCCGCAAGGGGTAAATTTATTTTTCAGGACCTATGACACACACCAGGGAACAAGGCGAGCGCCTACAGGAGGCCCGGAAACGCTTGGGCCTAGGGCAAATTGAATTTGCGTCCCAACTTGGAATTCCACAATCCAACCTTTCCCCCTGGGAGAAGGGCAAACGCCCTATTCCAAGGACATTGCTACTCGCTGTGAGTAAGGTCTTCAGAATTCGCTACTCCTGGCTGGAAGAAGGCCTCGGCCCTTTTTCCGAGGAAGAGGAGTACTTAGAGGCACCACCGGAAGGCATCTACTCGGAGTCAAGCGCAGTGCGGCTCTTCCTTCTTCGCGAGGCATTGGAATTGACCAGGGGGCAGCTCGCCCAACAACTTGGCCTGGCGAAGGGCGAAATTGACTTGATGGAGGATGGAGCAAAGCCGATACCGCTGTCCGTTGCTCTGGCACTGGAGCATCTTTACAGCGCAAACCACCAGTGGTTGCTGGGGGGTGGGGAATGGATGTGGGTTAAGGATGAAAGCGAGGAGCAATCAGACTGGACGCCTCCCCGCCCAGCCTTCCAGGAGAAGAATTTCAACCTAATCCCGATGATTGAGGGCGCGGCAACCTGTGGGCCTGGTGGCGAGATCCAGGACCCAGGTCCTACGGCTCTTCGCTATCCCTTTGACCCGAGATTCATTCAGGAGCTACTGCAAGAATGCGGATCCGGCACGATTTCAGACCTGTTCCTTTTGCAGTGCTATGGCGATTCAATGCGCCCGACGATTTACCCAGAGGATCAAGTCCTCATCAATGCATCGATCCCGCTCCGCCTAGAACCACGTCCCGGTGGTCTCTACCTTGTACGAATGGACCCATTCAGTGGGGATGCAAGGGTCAAGCGATTCCGGAATCACATCGATGGCCGTCTCGGCCTTACATCGGACGCCCCAGGGTTTGCCCCTATCGAGATCGGCTATGACGGAGTTCCAATCCATCAATTCGTCCTTGGACGGGTCTGCTGGATCTCTCGGAGCGTCATGAAAATCGAACAATCCGACAGAAATTGGTAAGGAGCGTTTTTCAACCAATCTATAATCAATATTTTACATCGTCAAAGGTGTAAATAATTATGGCGCACATGGTCCAAAGAATTATGGCGCACTATCCGCACAAAACAGGCTAAGAGCAATTATCATCGTCTTTACCCGTATCCTTTGGGCCTCCACCCACCCGCGCGAAGGTCCAAAAAATTTTGGCGCATTTAAGAAACGGGTCCAGAGCAGGCCCCGGCACGAAAATTAAACGTCGGGGCACGACCTCGGCAAAAATTATGGCGCACCAGGGCTGCGGATTGAGTACAACCCGCAAAACATTTTGGCGCACCCGGCGACGTCGTCATTCGCCCGAAACCCACGCCAGAACTGGGTTCAGGCCCAGGTCACCCGCGGCCCGTCGTACGCATTAATTCTGGCGCACAACACTACCCGGCTCTTACACCACTCTCTGGGACTCTATCCAGCCCTCGCCCAGCGCTCACACGCCCACCAAGCCCTTGATGGTCAATCGTCCAATTGGAAGATCCGTTCTCGCTTGTGACACCAGACCCCTGGTGTCACAAAAAAATGGAGGTCGACCTCGTGGTACGTGGAAAGCCCCGAAACCGCAAGGTTTCGGGGCTGCATTTCGAGTGGTGGTTCCTCAGGGACTCGAACCCTGGACCCTCTGATTAAGAGTCAGATGCTCTAACCAGCTGAGCTAAGGAACCGACTCGGAGCTTTCAGTCTACTCTTCATGCTGCGAAACGCAAGAAAAAATGCGGCGGGTGCGGCGTTGCGCGGGGTTCGGGGGTGGGGTTGGCCATGGATTTTCCAGGCGCGTCCCGCTGGACTCTGGCAATCGTGGATGCATGGCGGCTTCCGGCCTAGGGCTTACCGCAGCAGCGTTTGTACTTCTTGCCGCTGCCGCAGGGGCACAGGGCGTTGAGGGCGGGGGTTCCGGGGCGGGGGGTGCCCTGGCGGGCGAGGATCGTCTGGAGGGCTTCGGGGGCGAAGGTGGGGAGGTCGTCCCTTGGTTCCTCGTCGGCGTAATCCTCGTCGCCGGGCCAGTGGAGTTCCTCCAGGGACAGCAGGGCGTCCTCCACGAGATGGTTGGTGAGGAGGAAACGGCGGCGCTCGTGGGCGTTGTGCCGGGTGAGCGCCTCCTCCAGTTCGTCGGCGTCCACCAGTTCGCGGTCCACGCGGCCCCGGGCGCAGGCGTCGCGCAGGCGCGGCAGGAAGGGGGCGAAGCCGGCGGTCTGCAGGGCGATGACGAGGAAGGCCCAGGCAAGGGGATCCTCGGCGGGGCCGCGGGACTCGAAGGCGCTGAGGAGGGCGTCGTAGATGGCCATGAGGCGCTTCTCGGGGAGGTGGCCCTGGAAGGACTGGACCAGGAGCGCGTCCATGGCGGCGCCGCGCACGTAGGGGTCCAGGTCGGCGTCGGCCGCGGCGGCCTCCAGGACCTCCGGCGTGCCCAGGGAGAGGGAGGCCAGGAGGGAGGGCATGCCCTCGGTGAGCAGGTCGCCCAGGAGGGCGTCCTGGGTGTCCACGGGCAGGCGCAGCAGGGCCATGAGCGGGGCCAGCGCCCGGGGTTCCCTGAACTGGGCGAGGAGGTACAGCGCGAAGAGGTGGGCGTTGGACTCGGAGGCGTCCAGGTAGGCCCCGGGATCGGCCGCCACCTCCTCCAGGATCGTCAGGAGGCCGGGAATGACGGCCTCGGGCTGCTCCATGGCCTCCAGCAGGGCGGCCTCGGGAAGGCCGCTGCAGGGGAGCTCGAGTTCGGCGAGGATGTCCGACGGTGTCATGGCGTGCCCTCCGGGCACCTCATGGTAGCTGGAACCCCGTGAGGTCGAGGAACTCAGTGGTGGCGGTGTACTTGTGGATCAGGCAGATGCGCCCATCCGGCATCAGGCCCATGGCCTGGACGTCGCCGTGGGCGGCGGGAAGCAGCCGGCTGGTCCCGCGCGCGGGATCGAGGAGGGCCAGGGCGTTCCGGTAGTCGTTGTAGCCGTATTCCAGCCAGCCGCTGACGAGGAACCGTCCGTCCCCCAGGGCCAGGACGTTGGAAAGGTAATCCAGCGCGTCGTAGTAGCGGACGCCTGTGGAGGTGGCCAGATCCACCACATGGCCTTCGACTTGCCGGAGCAACACCGCCTGGCCTCCGGGCAGGGCCCGTACGAAGGACGGAGCGGCGGCGTCGATGGTCACGGAAAAATTCTTCCAGACGAAGGTGGCGGGATCGAAGAGAAGGGCGCGGCCGGAGCCGGCCACCAGGACGCGGCCACCCTGGACCTGGCCCGCCGCGAACCAGCTGTCGAAGGGCTGCGGCGGCGCGGGCATGGCCTTGGAGAGGCCGGTGGCGGGATCGAAGCACTCGCCCCAGGCGGCGCCCGGGGTGGAGGCGCCGCCCAGGACGACCACCTTCCCGTCGTCGAGACGCACGGTGGTGGGGGCCCGCCGCGGGGTGACCAGCTTTCCCGCCGCGGACCAGGTTCCCGTCGCGCCCTCGAAGCGCTGCACGAGGTCGAGGGTGGCGCCGCCCCCCCAGACGTTCTCCACGTAGCTGAACCCGCCGAAGGCCAACGCTGAGCCGTCGGGAAGGGGTTCCACCGCCATGCCCGAGCAGGGCTGGACCAGGGGTCCGCCGGTGGTGATGGCGCCGGTGGTCGGTTCCAGCAGCTTCGGCGCCAACCTGCCCAGGCCATCCACCACCAGGAATCGGCCGTCGGTGAGCGCCACGAATTCCGAAAAGGGATTCACCACCGGATGGCGAAGCCCGGAGTACGGGCCCGGAGCCCCGCCGAGGGGATCGAAGACGTTGACCCGGCGGGCCTCCTCGGCCTCGCCGCCCGCGAACAGGATCCGGCCGTCGGGAAGGGCCAGGGTGGCGGCTTCGAAAGGCTGGACGCCATTCCGGCCGTGGTGCCAGAGGATCGCCTCGTTCTCCGCCGGAAGGGCGCGGAGCGCAGCGGGATCGTAGAGGATTCCCGACCGTGTCTGCAGGACCAGGGTCCGGGTGTCCGCCAGACGGCAGATGGCGTACGGGCCCGGGTACGGGGCGGCCAGGGGGGGCAGGCCCGCGTCGGTGAGGCTACCGTCGGAAGGGTCCACCGTGTCTACGCGGGTGACCGAGCCCCAGCCATAGTCCATCGGGCCCTTCCCCCCCCAGAGCTGCACGCGGCCGTCCGTTCCCAGGAAGGCCCTGTGGCCCTCGCGCATGGTGTTCCACTGGCCGGGAAGCAGCGTCGTGGTCCCGGTGGCCGGGTCGAAGCGCTCGCAGGTGCCGAGGACGGACCCGGTGTGCGGGTCTCCGCCTGAAATCAGGACGGTCCCGTCGCCCAGGAGGGTCAGGGCGTGGCCGGTGCGCTCCTTGCGCATCGCCACATCCTGGAACGCCTCCGTGGCCGGATCGAAGAGGTAGAGCCGCCTGAAGGCGGTGAAGAGGATGCGTCCGTCGGGCAGCGGCAGGGCCTGGGCCGGATCGAGGCAGGGAGTGGCGGGAGCGGGCGCCCGCAGGGGCCGGAACGTCTCGGTGGACGGTTCGAAGATCTCCGCCGTGGCGCCGTAGAGGGTCGGCATGAGAAGGACGGCTCCGCCCGGGAGCGCCAGGGCGCAGGCGGAGGGGTTGATCGCCATGCGCGCCGAGGCCATGGACGCGGAAAGGGTCCGGGAGGTTCCGGTGGCCGGGTCGAAGATCTCTGCACCGGCCAGGGGCGGGCGCGCACCTGAGGTGTCCAGGTCCCGGGACCCGCCGCCGGCCACCAGCACCTTGCCTTCCGGGAGCAGGGCCAGGAGCGGGTTCACCCGGGGCGAGGCCAGGGAGCCCGCGAATTTGAATGCGCCCCGGGAGGCCATCCGCAGGGTGTGCTCGGCGGTGGCCTGGGAGCCCGAGCCGTTGTCGACCCTGAGTTTGTAGGTCGTCGTCGCTTCGGGACCCAGTTCCACGGGCACGCCGGAGCCGAAGGTGCCGACGGAAGGGGTGAGAGACGCGGTGCCCCCGGACCAGGCAACAGTGAGCTGCGCGCGCTCACCGGGGTGGATCACTTCCGGGCTCAATGCGAAGGCGTCGATGGAAGGCGGAGCCACCACCTTCACGGTCACCGAGGCCTGGGCGGTCCGCACGGGATTGCTGGCCGTGAGGGTGTAGGTGGTGTCCTCGGGCGGGGCCACCATCCACTGACCCCTGGCGAACCGGTCCGAAAGGACCGAGCCGATGCCCGGTTCAAGCGTCGCGGCGGTGGCATTGCGGAGGGTCCACCCCAGGGTCGCGGTCGCTTCCCGGGTGATCGAGGCCCCGCTGGCGGTGAGCGTGACCTCGGGCGCATCCCACACCTTGAGGTCCAGGCTGCGCGTGACGGAGGTCCGGGCGGCGTTGGTGACGGTGAGGGTGTAGGTGGTGCCGGCGGTGGGCCTCACGGTGACGGGGAGGCCGCTCTGCACCGCGCCCACGCCCGGGGAGATGGTGGCCACGCCGTCGGTGAACACGGCGGTGAGCTCGGCCTTGGGGTCGCGGGCGTCCAGGTCCATGCTGCTGGCCGTGAAGGAGGTGACGACGGGCGCCGCGATGACGGTGACGGTGGCGGTGTCCTTCCGGGAGCTGTCGTACTGGCTCGTGAGGACCACCGAGTAGGTTCCGGGGGAGGTGGGCGCGGTGTAGTGGCCCCCGTACTCGTAGGGCGGCGGGAGCTGCCCCGCCTGGGCGATGGTCCCGCCCGAGCAGCCCCAGCTGATGCCGAAGTCGGTCGTGTAGTTCCCACCCGGGATGACCAGGCTGAAGGAGAAATCGTAGCTCTCCCCCGCGGTGAGCGTCAGGTTATGGGGCGAAAGGCTGATGGTGACCGGAAGCTTGGGCTTGGAGCCCGAACCGCCCCCGCCGCAGGAGACGAGGATGGGCAGGGTGAGGAACAGCGCTCCAAGGGGGAGCTCGGGCATACGCATCGGGGTCCTTTCGTGACGGGCGGCCTATGGGGGCAATGGGGGAATACCCCATCATTCCATCCCCGCGACCGCCCACGCAAGGTCCCTACCCGTCCAGGCCGTGGTCCATGTTCATGCCCTTGCGCACCTGGCGGAGCGTGGCGACGCCTTCCTCCCGGGCGCGCGCGATGCCGCGGCGCAGCACGTCCTGCACGTAGGCGGGGTCCTTGGCGTAGCGGGCGCGGCGCTCGCGCATGGGGGCGAGGTGCGCGTTGAGGGCCTCGGTGAGGGCGGCCTTCAGCTTGCCGCCGCCGCCGTCGCCGATGGCGTTCGCGATGGACTCGGGGGCCTCGCCGGTGCAGATGGAGATCAGGCGCAGGAGGTTGGCCACCTCGGGACGGTTCTGGGGGTCGTAGAAGATGTTGCGGTCGGCGTCGGTCTTCGCGCCCTTGATCACCTTGGCCGTCTCCTCGGCGGTCATCTTGAGCATGATGGTGTTGCCGCGGCTCTTGCTCATCTTCTGGCCGTCGGTGCCCAGCACCAGGGGGATGTCCGAGAGGAGCGCGTCGGGGATGGGGAAGACCGGCGCGTCCGGGGCGAAGCGGTCGTTGAACCGCCGCGCGATCTTGCGGGTGAGCTCCAGGTGGGGCAGCTGGTCCCGGCCCACGGGCACGACGTTGCCCTTGCAGAAGAGGATGTCGGCGGCCTGGTGGATGGGATAGGTGTACATGAGGGCGTTCACCTGCTTGAGGCCCGCGGCCTTGATCTCCTCCTTGACGGTGGGATTGCGGTCCAGCTCGGCGGTGGTCACCAGGTTCATGAAGGGCAGCAGCAGCTGGTTCAGCTCGGGGATGTGGCTATGGCTGAAGAAGAAGGTGCGGCCGTTCTCGGGATCCAGGCCCGAGGCCAGGTAGTCCAGGATCACCTCGCGCACGTTGGCGCCCACGTTCTCGGCGCTGTCCCGGTCCGTGAGCACCTGGTAGTCGGCGATCACGATGAAGGTGGTGGCGCCCAGTTCCTGGATGCGCACGCGGTTGGCCAGGGTGCCGAAGAGATGGCCGATGTGCAGGGGGCCCGTGGGACGCTCGCCGGTGAGGACCCGGTACTTGGACGGGTGCTTGGGGAGGTCCTCCCAGATGGCCTGGCTGCGCCGGGAGGCCTCCAGGAAGGTGGCGGACTCGCCTTCGACGTCTTCGGCGTTGGTGATGAATTTCTCTTCCATTCCGGCTCCGGTGGGGGCTCAGGCTCCGAGCAGGAGCCGGGCCAGGGGGGTGATGTACAGGACGTCCGCGACGTAGAAGAAGGGACTGAGGATCGTGGTGATGACCACCGGCAGCACCAGGAAGCACACCAGGAGGACAATGGTGATGGTGGGCTGGATGCGGTCGAAGGTGGGCAGCATTCGGTGGGGGAGGAAGCCCCGCAGGATGCCCGCGCCGTCGAGGGGCCCGAAGGGCAGCAGGTTGAAGATGGCCAGGCCGATGTTGATGATCACCAGGCGCCCCAGGAGGGTGATGGCCAGCGCCGTGCCTGTGCCCATGCCGGGCACCTCCATGAACCGCTCCACCGGATACTGCATGGAGGCGAAGAACCAGTTCAGGCGAACCATGGGATTCTCCGGCCCCACCAGACGGATCAGGACCGCGAGGATCACCAGGAACACCAGGGACTGGACCATGTTGGAGGCGGGCCCCGCGGCGGCCACCATGGCGTAGCCCACCCGCATGGGGTACCGGCGGGTGAGCCGGCCGGGATCCACCGGCACGGGCTTGGCCCAGCCCAGCACCCGGATGCCGGAGATCATGCCCAGCAGCGGCAGGATGAGGGTGCCCAGGACGTCGATGTGGGCCACCGGGTTCAGGGTCATGCGGCCCAGGCGGGCCGCGGTGTCGTCCTCGAGGTAGTACGCCGCGGCGGCGTGGGCGGCCTCGTGGACGCTCAGGGCGAACAGGATGGCCACGTACGAGACGAGGATCGTGGCGATATGGATGTTGTCGAACAAGGGTCCCCCAGGACCCCCATCATAGCGTCAGATGACGATCGTCTCCTTCACCAGATCCCCTTCCCGGAACCGGCTCCACCGCAAGGGCGTGAGATCGATGCTGCGGTAGCCTCCGGTCATGACCAGCTCGGCCAGGCCGATGCCCACCGCGGGGCTCTCCATGGCGCCGTGGCCGCTGTAGCCCACCTGCAGGAGCAGGCCGGGGTGGTTGGCGTGCCAGCCCAGGATGGCGTTGTGGTCGGGACCGGTGGTGTCGTAGAGGCTGGCCCAGCCGCTCTTGAGCTTGCAGGTGGCCGTGGAGGGCATGCGCTCCTGCATGACCAGGTTGATCTCCTCCACGTAGTAGTCGGGCTCGAAGGTGGTGTCCAGGCTGTCGGGGGTGTCGGGCTTGGCCTTGCCGATGAGGAGGTTTCCGCTCTCGTACTTGAAGTAGATGCCCTGGTCGATGATGGTGAGGGGGATGTCCTGCCAGCGCGGGTCCTGGTCGGGGAAGTCGGTGAGGAACATCATGCGCTTCTGGGCAACGATGGGCATGAGATCCTCATCCGGGCACCCGGAGCGCTTCAGGAGGCCGTTGGTCCAGGGGCCCGAGCACAGGGCCACCAGCCCCGCCTCCAGGGTCTCCCGGCCCCCGGGGCCCGTGACGGTGAGGCCCGTGGCCCTGCCCGCGGCGTCGAAGACCAGGGACTCCACCTCGGTGCGCAGTTCCAGCCGGGCCTTGCCCGGGTGGTCCTTGAGGGCCCGCTCGAAGTAGCCCACGGCGGCCTGGCTGGGGTCGAAGCTCCCGCAGTCCTTGCCGAACACGCCCCCGGCGATGGCCTCCATCCCCAGGAACTCGCGCACGTCGGGGTCCACGGCGTCCACGGAGCAGCGCAGGCCGGGGATCATGGCCTCCACCTGGGCGGGGGTGAACAGCTCGAAGTCCACGCCGTTGGCCTTCCAGATCTCCGCGGCGGCGGGGACGCGGCCCCAGGCGTCCTTGTAGTAGGTGAAGAGGTAGCCGCTCTGGCGGAAGCCGATGCCCACGCCCATCTCGTCCTGGAAGGATTTGAGGATCGCGATGCCCCGGGTGCAGAGCTGCTGGTTGATGGGCGTGGTCCAGAGGTTGCGGAAACCGCCCGCGGAATAGGCGGAAGCCCCGGTGGCCACGGCGTCCCCGCGGTCCACCACCAGGATCGACCCCGTGAAGCCCTGCTTCAGGAGGTTGTACACGAACGAGCCCCCGCCGATCCCGGCGCCCACAACGATCACATCGAATCTGCGCAACGTGTCCTCCGCGAAGGAGAGTATGGCCGGATCGCACCCCTCCCGTCCAAGGGCGGCCGTCACAAGTAACCCGTGTGAAACGGGGCCCTTCCCGGCTATCCTGGGACGTTCAACGCACCCCGGAGCCCGTTATGTACCTGAAGGACAACCCCCCCTCAGTGTCGAGCCATGGCAGGACGGTCATCGGGTTCAACTGGATCGGCGGCCGGGAGGTGGAAGGCGACCTGCCCTCCTTCGATTCCAGGTCCCCCATCGACACCCGGGACACGGTGGGTATCTTCCCCGAATGCGGGGAGCGGGACGTGGAGAAGGCCGCCAAGGCCGCCGCGGCGGCCCTCCCCGCCTGGAGCGCCATGCCGGCCCCGCTGCGCGGCGCCCTGGTGGGGCGCATCGGCGAGGCCCTGGCCCTGCACAAGGAGAAGCTGGCCGCGATCATCACCCGCGAGGTGGGCAAACCCATCCGCGAGGCCCGGGGCGAGGTGCAGGAGACCATCGACCTCTGCCACTACCTCCAGGGCGAGGGCCGGCGGCTGCTGGGCCAGGTGATCCCCTCGGAGCTCCCCGCCCGCACCATCACCGTCCACCGGCGCCCCCTGGGCGTGGTGGCCGTCATGGCCGGCGGGATCTTCCCCCTGTCCACCCCGGCGGCCCGGATCATCCCGGCCATCCTGTGCGGAAACACCGTCGTGTGGAAGGCTTCCGAGGACGCGCCCACCATCGCGTACCTCTTCGCGCGGTGCATGATGGACTCGGGCCTGCCGCCGGGGGTCGTGAACATCCTCAACGGCAAGGGCCGAACCGGGTGCGGGAAGCACGTGGTGGCGGGCATGGACAAGGGCTTCTACCAGAAGTTCTGCTTCTCGGGCGCCACCACCCAGGGCCGGCTCATCGCCGAGGCCGCGGGCCGGAACCTCCTGGTCCCCAGCCTGGAGCTCAGCGGGAAGAACCCCATGGTCGTCATGCCCGACTGCGACCTGGCCAACGCCGTGAAGGGGGCCCTGTGGGGCGCCTTCGGCTCCGCGGGCCAGCGCCGCACCTCCCTGGGCAACATCATCATCCACAAGGACATCTACGACCGGTTCAAGGAGGCCTTCCTGGCGGCGGTGGCCGACCTGGAACTGGGCAACCCCATCAGCAACCCCGACGTCTTCTACGGCCCCCTGATCAACGCGCGGTTCGCCAAGGCCTTCGAGGACCACTGGCACGGCGGGCTCGAGGAGGGCGCCACCCTGCTCTGCGGCGGCGCGCGGTGGAACGAGGAGAACCGCACCGCCAAGGTGCACGGCCCCCTGGCCAAGGGCCACTTCGTGCAGCCCTGCGTGTGGGAAGGCGTGACCCCGCAGATGAAGCTCTTCCAGACCGAGATCCTCGGCCCCACCGTGAACCTGTGCAGGGTGGAGAGCTTCGAGGAGGCCCTGGCCTGGGCCAACGCCACCCCCTACGGCCTGAGCAGCGCCATCTACACCGCCGACCACGCCCTGGCGCAGCGGTTCGCCCGGGAGGTCCGCGCGGGCCTGACGTCCATCAACAACGCCACCACCGGCTCGGAGGTCCACGTGCCCTTCGGCGGCATGGGCTGGAGCGGAAACGGCACGCGGGAGGCGGGGCCCGGGGCCCTGGACGCCTACAGCCGGTGGCACGCCGTGAACGAGGACGCCTCAGGGGACCTGCAACTGGCGCAGATCCACACGGACTACGCCATCAAGCACACCTACGAAGCGAGCAACTGGGACAAGCTCTAGTTCTGGAACCTCCGGGGCCGCCGCGCGGCGGCCTTCGCGGCGGTGCGGGCCTGGGCGCGGGCCTCGTCCGCGGCCGTGCCGTGGCGCCAGAGGGCGGGGAAGGTCTTCTGGAAGTCCACGGTCCACAGCAGGCGCCTCCGGTGGCGGTCGCGTCCCAGGCGCCAGCGGCCCGGATCCCGGAACCGGAACAACGGAAGCCGTGCGGTCTCGATGCGTCGGGCGGGATGGGGCATGGCCATGGCGGACCTCCTGAAGGGAAGCGGCGGGATGGGGCGTGCGGGGTGGAGGGGAGGGTTCGGGCTGGGGTCCTGATTATGAGTTTAATTAAAGGCTAATGGATGTCAAGACTCCATCATTGTTGATTTTTGGGTACCGATCCCCGGCAGTCCCTGAATTGGCCCTTCAGACAGGTCGCCAATCCAATGAACGCATCATTCACAACCCCTGCGCTAAGCTGGAGCCATGCGATCCCTGCCCGTCCTGCTCTCCCTCGCCCTGCCCGCCCTGGCGGCGGCGCCCCAGATCCGCGTGGGGCTGGACACCCAGGCCCTGGAATGGACCGTCAGCCTTGAGGGCGGCGGCGAAGTGCGCGACCTGCAGGGCCGGCGCATCCTCAAGCTGGCCGAGGGCGAGAAGCTGAGGATCTGGTGGGACAGCCGCGGGGAGGCCGATCCCACCGACGAATACCGGGTGCAGGTGGGCACGGCCATGGGCCTCGAGGAGGCCACGGCCACCCTGAAGAAGCTGGCGGCCCTGGGCGAGCGCCCCGACCGCGTGGCGGTGCCCGACGGCGGCACCTGGCGGGTGCTGACGGGGCACTTCGAGAGCGCGAAGGAGGCGGAGCCCATCCTCGAGAAACTGGCCGCCCAGGGTTTCGACGAACTGTGGGTCTCCACGGAAAAGCGCAAGGGGGCGCCCCGGAAGGCCCGCGCCCTCTACGCCGTGACCGAACGCTACGAGCGCCTGCCGCTGCCCAACGCCGGGGTGCTCCTGCAGCCCGCCGGCGAGCTCACCACCCTGGTGGGCAAGGGCCGCTACCGCGGCGCCATGCGCATCGTCCCCAACGCCCAGGGGCGGCTTTCCGTGATCAACACCCTCGACCTGGAGACCTACCTGAAGGGCGTGGTGCCCCGGGAGATGGGGGCCTGGGAGTATCCGGCCCTGGAGGCGCTCAAGGCCCAGGCCGTGGCCGCGCGCACCTACGCCTACGTGAACCTGGGCAAGCGTGCCAAGGACGGGTTCGACCTCCTGGACACCGTCGCGGACCAGGTGTACGGCGGGCGCGACGGCGAACAGTCCCTCACGGACCGGGCCGTGGCTGAGACCGCGGGCCTCATCGCCACCTACGGCGGCCGGCCCATCCAGGCGCTCTTCATGGCCGACTCGGGCGGCGCCACCATCGACAACACCTTCGTCTTCGGCGACGGCAGCCCCTACCTCAAGGGCGTCTCCAACTACGCGGCCGCGCCCCGCACCCTCACCTTCAAGGGCTCCCTGGCCCCGGCGGGCGACACGCCCTGGCTCACCCCCGAACTGCTTCGCCTGTGCGCCGCGGGCCTGGTGCCCACGGCCTTCCTGGACTCCGCCCGCATGACCCAGCCCGCGCGCATGGACGACCTGCGCGCCCCCGTGGCCGCCCTGGCGTCCCGGCTGGGCCGGCCTCCGGTGGCGCCGGAGCGCAACCTCCTGCTGTGGATGGCCCGTTCCCTGGGCTTCGCGGACCTGGTGGACGGCCAGGAACGCCCGGAGGACGCCCGCTACTTTCTGGGCGACGCGGTCCCCGGGATCGCCGACCAGCCCCTGGCGTCCTTCCTGGCCCGCCGCGGCATCGCGCCCCCGGCCCTGTGGCGCGTGGCGCCCACCCTGGGCCAGGCCTTCCAGGTGCTGGGGCGCCTCTGGCAGGAACTGGAGCCCGCGGAATTCCTGGAAGGCACCCTGCTGCGCGACGGCCAGGTGCGCGTGAAGAACGGCGGCCCGGGCCCCCTTGCGCTGGCGCCTTCCATCCTGGTGGCCGAGGAGGCCCCCGGCGGCAGCCTGCGCCTGGTGGCCGAGAGCGCGGTGCAGGTGGGGGACCGGGTGCGGTGGATCCCCGCTTCCGGGGGCTCGCCCCTCCTGGTGCGCCGCCTGGACCCGGACGGAACCTCTCTGGACCGCTACAACCCCACCGCCCACTGGAAGGTGGAGATCAAGGAGGCCGACCTCCTGGACAGGCTGCGCACCCGCGCGGGCATCAAGGAGGTGAAGGGCTTCGAGTTCACCCACAACCCCCAGGGCCGGGTCACCGACATGGTGGTGCGCGACGGCCGGAACCGTCCCCACCGCTTCCGGGGCATGCACATCCGGAACCTCCTGGGGCTCAAGGACAACGTCTTCCGCATGACGTCGGTGGGGGAAGCGCCCTCCCGCCGCTGGATCATCTACGGCCGCGGCTGGGGCCACGGCGTGGGCATGGACCAGACGGGGGCCTACGGCATGGCCCTGGAGGGCTACACCTTCGACGGCATCCTGAAGCACTACTACCAAGGGATCCAGCTCACGCCCATCGGGGAGTGACCTGGGATAATCCCATCCCATGAGCCCCGTGTACAGCCTCGGCCCCAGCCCCGCCTTCCCCGACCCCCGTTTTCCGGACGAAGAGGGCCTGCTGGCCGTGGGCGGGGACCTCTCGGTGCCCCGGCTCCTGGGCGCCTACCGCCTGGGCGTCTTCCCCTGGTACGGCGAAGACTCCCCCATCCTCTGGTGGTCCCCCCCGGAGCGCGCCATCCTCCTGCCCGGCGACGAGCACCTCTCCCGCAGCACGCGCCGGGCCCTGGACCGCCATCCCTTCGAGGTGCGCATCGACACCCGGTTCGCCGAGGTGGTGGAGCACTGCGCCCGGGTGGAGCGCCCCGGCCAGGACGGCACCTGGATCACCCGGGAGATCCGGGAGGGCTACCTGGCCCTGCACCGGGAGGGCTACGCCCACAGCTTCGAGGCCTGGCGTGGCGGGGAGCTGCGCGGGGGGCTCTACGGGGTATCGCTGGGGGCGGCCTTCTTCGGGGAAAGCATGTTCACCCTGGAGAGCTACGCGTCCCGGGCGGCCTTCGCCGGCCTGTGCCGGGTGGCCTGGGGCTGGGGCTTCCACTTCATCGACGGCCAGGTGCCCAACGCCAACCTGGAGGACCTGGGCGCGCGGGTGGTGACCCGGGACGCCTTCCTGGCGCGCCTGTCACAGGCCCTGAAGGTTCCCACCCGGCGGGGGCCGTGGACGGAGCCGGGAAGCCTCGCCGCCGCCGCCCGGCTATGATGGAGCCCATGCTCCCCATTCCGCCGCTTCCGGCCTCCTGGCCCTATGCGCCCCGCGTTGCGGCGCCCTGCCCCCCTCCCCGGGCCGGCGCCCGGCTCCCGGGACTGGACGGCGCGTGGGACCTCGCGGCCCCGGCGGACCTGGCGTTCCAGGGGGACCCCGAGCCCCTGGGCGGCTCCTTCGGGCGGGGCGGCGTCTACCGGGTGGGGGACGTGGTGCTCCGGCCCTACCGCCGGGGCGGCCTCGTCCGGCACCTGAACGCGGCGATCTACCCGGCCCCGGACCGCTTCGCCCGGGAATACCGGGTCCACCGGGCCCTGTGGGAGGCCGGCTTCCCCACCGTGGAGCCCCTGGGATGGGCCCACCGGCCCCGGCTCTGGGGGTGCGAGGGGGTCTTCCTCACCCGTTACGCGGGGGGCACGCCCTGGCCCCGCGCCTGGGACGAGGCCGCCCTGCCCCGGGTGCGGGCCCTCCTGGAGGCCCTGTGCGCCTGGGGGCTCTACGCGCCCGACCTCAACGCCACCAATTTCCAGGTGCTGCCGGGCGGGGAGGTCCTGGCCCTGGACTGGGACAAGGCCCGGTGGCTTCCGGGCGAGGACCTGGCCGAGCGTTACCGGGAGCGCCTGGCCCGCAGCCTCCGCAAGCTCGGCGCGCCGGCGGAATATGTGATCTAATGCCTCGTTCCCAGCAGGTTCGATATCGGATATCCTTGTCCGAATAGGAGTTTGACCATGGATTGGAGAGATCGTCTCACGGTGTGGTTCCGGCACGCCTTCTTCTACGGCGACAACTGGGTGAGCATCTGCGCGGGCATCCTCACGACGGCCACGGGCTTCACGCTGCTGTGGTCCTGGTTCCGGGAACTGGCCAGCCCGCACTCGGCGCTGCCCTACGTGGGCATCCTGCTCTTCGTGCTGCTGCCCCTGCTGTTCCTGGTGGGCCTCTTCCTGATCCCCTTCGGCATGTGGCTCAAGTACAAGCGCCTGACCAAGGCCGGCCAGGCCCCCGAGGTCATGCCCAAGATCGACCTCTCCACCCGGCACATCCGCAAGGTCCTGACCGTGGTGGCGGTGGCCACCTTCCTCAACATCGCCCTGCTGGGCGTGGCGACGGTGCGGGGCGTGGAATACATGGACTCCAGCAAGTTCTGCGGCCTCACCTGCCACACGCCCATGATCATGGAGTACCGGGCCTTCGTGGACTCGCCCCACTCCCGCGTGGGTTGCGCCCAGTGCCACATCGGCCCGGGGGCGGACTCCTTCATGCGGGCCAAGCTCGCCGGCGTGCGCCAGCTGTTCGGGGTCGTGTTCAACAACTACCACCGGCCCATCCCCAGCCCTGTGGAAAGCCTCCGCCCGGCCAAGGAGACCTGCGAGTCCTGCCACTGGCCGCAGAAGTTCCACGGCAACAAGATCCTCGTGAAGACCCACTACGGCGACGACATCGCCAACACCCCGGCCATCACCGTGCTCATGCTCAAGATCGGCGGGCGCAGCGGCGAGGCCAACACGGGCATCCACGGGCGCCACATCGACACCTCCGAGCGCATCACCTACTCCAGCGCCGACGAGCGGCGCCAGGTGATCCCGCGGGTGGTCTACCGAGACGACAAGGGCCAGATGGTCGAGTACGTCTCCACCGACACCAAGCTCACCCCCGAGCAGCTCGCCAAGCTGCCCCAGCGGAGCATGGACTGCGTGGACTGCCACAACCGTCCCACCCACGCCTTCGAGAGCCCCGAGTGGGCCATGGACCGCCGCATCCAGGAGGGCCTGGTCAGCCGGGACATCCCCTTCATCCACAAGAAGGGCGTGGAGGTCCTCAAGGGCGAGTACAAGGACCAGAACGACGCCAGCGTCCGGATCCCCAAGGCCCTGGTGGACTTCTACCAGGCCAACTACCCCGAGGTCTACCGGGACAAGAAGGCGATGATCGAGGCCGCCGCCGTGGCCGTCAAGGACGCCTACCTCCGCAACGTCTCGCCCGAGATGAAGCTCACCTGGGGCACCCACCCCAACCACATCGGCCACCAGGACGGCGGGTGCTTCCGCTGCCACGACGGCAGCCACGTCAGCAAGGACGGCAGGACCATCGCCGGCGACTGCGACACCTGCCACACCATCCTGGCCCAGGACGACCCCAACCCGAAGATCCTCCAGGACCTCGGCACGAAGTAGGCAGGAAGGCTCCCGGCGACGGGAGCCTTTTTTTGGCATCCTGGTAGACATGCAGCGCCCCGTCGACATCGCCGTCCACAAGTTCAGGGAGAAGGCCTCGGTCTTCCTGACCGAGCTCCACCCCGCCCCGGACGCCGCGGCCCGGGAGGCGATCCTGGCCCGGCTGCGCAAGCGCGATTTCGACGCCAACCACCACTGCTCGGCCTGGCGGGAGCTGGGCGGGGCCCAGGGCTCGGACGACGACGGGGAGCCTTCGGGCACCGCCGGCCCGCCCATGCTCCGGGTCCTGGAGGGCGAAGGCCTGGTGGACGTAATGGCCGTGTGCATCCGGTGGTTCGGGGGCACGAAGCTGGGCACGGGGGGCCTGGTGAGGGCCTACACGGAGGGTGTCCAGGGCGCCGTCGCCCAGGCCCGGGAGCAGGGCCTCCTGGAGACCGTCAGGGCCTGGCGGGTGGGGGCGATCACCGTGGACGCCGGTCAGGCCCACCTGCCCTTCTCGGTGCTGGGGGCGTTTCCGGAAGCCGAGATCCTGGGCCAGGACTTCCGCGGGGACCAGGCCGTGCTGAGGTTCCGCCTGCCCCTCACCGAGGACGGGGCCCGGGAGAAGGCCCTCGCCGCCCTCTGGCTGGAGCGGAGCCGGGGCGGGCGCGTGGACTGGGAATAGGGACCGTTCGCCGATCCGGGTCCGGCGTTCGCCGAATGGCCCCTCCCCCGGGCCCCGGTGGCCCGTAGCCTGGGTGCAGGGAGGTTGGAACCATGGAACTCATACAGGGCGTCATCCAATGCTGCCCCGTGGCCCTCTGGTGGTTCTCAGCGTTGCTCACCCCGACCCTGGTCGCCCTGATTCCCATGAACAGCGCGCAGAAGAGTGGCCGCTCCTGACGATCTGCTAGGCTTTACCGGAGAGATCCATGCAAACCATGAATGAGACCCCCTCCCAGCAACCGACCTCCACCCGCCTGTGGATCGGCATCGCCATCATCGTCTTCGGCATCCTCGCGGCCCTGGACAACCTGCCGTTCGTGCGCGACCACGACCACTTCTTCCTGAACTTCTGGCCCGTGATCCTCATCGTCGTGGGCATCGGCAAGGTGAGCCGCGGCGCAGTGGAAAAGGGCATCTCCGGCTACCTCTTCATGCTCGCCGGCGCCTTCCTCCTGGTGCACAACTTCGGCAGCGACAGCCTGATGGAGGCCCTGGGGCCGCTCTTCATCGTCGCGGTGGGCGTCTTCCTGGTCACCAAGGCCCTGCGCAAGAACCGGGGAGTCCCCGCGGACCTGGCGGCGCACGAGAGTTTCATCTCCTCCACGGCCATCTTCGGCGGCAACAAGCGCCGGGTCACCCACCAGGACTTCAAGGGCGGCGAGCTCACGGCCATCTTCGGCGGCTTCGACCTGGACCTGCGCCAGGCCACCATCGAGGGCAACCAGGTGCGGGTGGACGTCTTCGTGCTCTTCGGCGGCGGCGAGATCAAGATCCCGCAGCACTGGGCGGTGTCCATGAAGGGCACGGCGATGCTGGGCGGCTTCGAGGACAAGACCCTCCACATGCCTTCGGCCGAGGGCGACGCCCCCCGGGTCCACCTGGTCGTCACGGGCCTGGTCCTGTTCGGCGGCCTTACCGTAATGAACTGACGTGAATCCCATTACCAGCAGCCGCGCGCGACTGGGGACCTACCTCCTGGGGTGGGTCCCCGTCGTGGCGCTCCTCACCTTCGTGGCCATGAGCCAGGGCTGGCACCTGGCCGAGGCCCTCGTGCTGGGCGTGCCCATGTGCGCGGGGGGGGCCTTCCTGTTCCTGACGTCCTGGTACCTGTGCCGGGCCCTGCCGCTGCGGTCCACCCGCGTGGGCAGCCACTGGACCGCCTGGATCCTGGCGGCGGTGATCATGGCCTCCCTCTGGGCGGGGGCGGGCGTGGCCCTGGCCTGGTGCCTGGACCGGCTCACCCCCCTGGCCGGGCTGCACCACCGGGCCCTGGCGGCCCTGCCGACCCTGCTCGGCATCGGCGTCGTCCTCTACCTGGCCACCCTGACCCTGCACTACCTCCTGGACGCCGTGGACCTGGGCAAGCTCTCCGAGGCCCGGGAGGCGGAGTTCCGCATCCTGGCCCAGGACGCCGAGCTGCGGGCCCTCAGGGCCCAGCTCAACCCCCACTTCCTGTTCAACAGCCTCAACTCCATCAGCGCCCTGACCACCATCGACCCCCCCAAGGCGCGGTCCATGTGCATCCTCCTCTCGGATTTCCTGCGCGGCAGCCTGCGCCTGGGGGAAAAGCGCCTGGTCTCCCTTTCGGAGGAGGTGGACCTGCTCAAGGCCTACCTCTCCATCGAACAGATCCGGTTCGGCAGCCGGCTCCAGGTCCAGTGGGACCTGGACCCGGCCACCCTGGCCGAGGAGGTCCCCGCCCTGCTGCTGCAGCCCCTGGTGGAGAACGCCATCAAGCACGGCATCGCCGGCCTCACCGAAGGCGGCGTGGTGCGCGTGGCCTCCCGGCGGGAGGGCAACGTGCTCGAGCTCGTGGTGGAGAATCCCGTGGACGCCGACACGCCGGTGGTGCCGGGCCTGGGGCTGGGGCAGCGGCAGGTGCGGAGCCGGCTCCAGATGCGGTACGGGGACCGCATGCGTTTCGAGGCGGGCACGGTGGACGGGATCCACCGGGTCCGCATGGTCTTTCCGAGCGAGGTCAAGCCATGATCGAGAAAACCTACAAAGCCATCGTGGTGGACGACGAGGACCTGGCCCGGGCCATCGTCGTGGAGCACCTGGGCGTCCACCCCGAGATCCGGGTGGTCGCCAGCTGCGCCAACGGTTTCGAGGCGGTCAAGGCCGCCACGGAGCACAAGCCCGACCTGCTGTTCCTGGACATCCAGATGCCCAAGCTCAACGGGTTCGAGGTGCTGGAACTGCTGGACCCGCAGCCCACGGTGGTCTTCATCACCGCCTACGACCAGCACGCCCTCAAGGCCTTCGAGGTGCACGCCGTGGACTACCTGCTCAAGCCCTTCGACGCCGAGCGCTTCGAGGAGGCCCTGGTGCGGGCCAAGGCCCGGTGCGACCAGGGCGCCCCCGCCGGCCCCCAGCCCGCGGAGCTCTCGGACGCCGCGCGCAGCGACTGGCCCCTGGACCGCCTGGTGGTCAAGGACGGCACCAAGGTGACCCTCATCCCCCTGGCCAAGCTGGACTACGTGCAGGCCCAGGACGACTACGTGCTCCTGAAGACCCCGGAGAAGAGCCACCTCAAGCAGCAGACCATCTCGAGCCTGGAGACCCGCCTGGACCCCAACCGCTTCCTGCGCATCCACCGGAGCTTCATCATCCAGCTGGACCGCCTGGCCCGCCTGGAGCAGACGCCCTCGGAAAGCTGGGTGGCCGTGCTGCACGACGGGACCCGCCTGCCGGTGAGCAAGAGCGGGTACGCCCGCATCAAGACCATGCTGGAGAAGGGCAGCGTCTGACCGGGCGAAGGCGGGGATGCGGTCCGTCCGCACGCTTTGTGCCGCATAAGGGGTTGCATATGCGCCCGGATCGGCATCAAAGGTCCGGAGGAACGCATGGCCACGTCCCGTTTTTTAACCCAGGCCCCCCCCATTGCCGCCCGTGTGGTGCTTGGCCTGCTATTTGCGGTCACCGGGCTGAACGGCTTCCTGGACTTCCTGCCCCGGCCCACCGCGCCCATGCCCGAAGGCGCCGCCGCCTTCGCGGGGGCGATGATGAAGACGGGCTACCTGCTCCAGCTCCTGGCGGGAACCCAGCTGGTGGCCGGCGTCCTGCTCCTGGTGGGGCGCTTCGTGCCCCTGGCCCTCACCCTTCTGGCGCCGGTTATCGTCAACATCATCTGTTTCCACGTTTTCCTGCTGCCTGCGGGCATCGGGCCCGGGGTCCTGGCGCTGGTCCTGGAACTCTACCTGGCGTGGACCCGGCGCGCGGCCTTCCGGGCGATGCTCGCCGCCCGGTGAACGGACCCGCCGGGGCATCCCGGTTGACGGGGCTGCGGATCAGGCCAGGCCGGAGACGTCGCCGGCCGTGAGGTCGGCGTAGGTTCCGCCGCCCAGTTCCACCCTCAGCCGGCCATCGCCCAGCCAGCCCACGCAGACGCCCGATCCTTCCTCCCACCGGATGGCATCCCCTGCCCCGGGCCAGAGGAAGGGCGGCACCCGCATGACCTCCAGGTCCTCCCAGGCGTCCAGGATGTCCCGGGCCAGGGCGGGCGCCTGGGGGACGGGCCCCGGGGCAAGGTCCCGGAGGCAGGCGGGGGGGATCCGCCGGCCGGGGATGGCGGGGGCCTCCTCCAGATTGACGCCCAGGCCCAGCAGGACCCGGTTCCCCTTGGCCTGGCCGATGATCCCGCCCACCTTCACCAGGCGGCCGTCCTTGCGCGCCACCAGGTCGTTGGGCCACTTGAGGCCCAGGGGGGCGCCGGCGGGCTCCAGCACTTCCACCACGGCCGCCATGGCCCTCTGGAGGAGGAGGCCGGGGGGAACCCGGGGCGCCGGCAGGTACGCGGAGAGCCAAAGACCGGCGCCGGGGCGGCTCACCCAGGTGTTGCCGGCCTGGCCCCGGCCCAGGAGCTGCTCGCCGGCGAGGACGCCGCAGCAGCCCAATTCCGGGTGGCGCTCCAGGAAGGCCTGGGTGGAATCCACCACCCCCAGGCGGATCAGCGGGAGGGGCATGGCTTGCGGTTCTTCAGCCAGAGGATGCGCAGGCCGTCCAGGGTGAGGTCGGGGGCCACCTCGTGGACGAAGCGGCTGGCGGGGACGATCACCTTGGCCAGGCCGCCGGTGGCCACCACCTTGGAGCCCGGGTACTCGGCCAGCAGGCGCTCCAGGATGCCGTCCACCTGGCCCACGTAGCCGTAGAAGAGGCCGGACTGCATGGCCTGGATGGTGGAGCGCCCCACGAGGCGCTCGGGTTCGGCGATCTCCACCCGGGGAAGCCGGGAGGCGCGCTGGAACAGGGCCTCGGCGCTGATCTTCAGGCCGGGACAGATGATGCCGCCCAGGTACTCGCGCCGGTCGTTGACCACGTCGAAGGTGGTGGCGGTGCCGAAGTCCACGGCGATGAGCGGGGCGCCGTAGGCCTCCAGGCCCGCCACGGCGTTGACGATGCGGTCCGCGCCCAGCTCGGCGGGGTTGTCCAGCAGGACCTTGAGGCCGGTCTTGATGCCGGGCTCGATCCACAGGGGCTCTGCCTTGAAGTAGACCCGGAGCCAGGCGTCCAGGACCGGGTGCAGGGGCGGCACGACGCTGGAGATGACCACGTGGCGGATGGCGGCCGGGTCGATCCCGGCGTGCTTGAGCAGGGCCAGGCTGGATAGCCCGTACTCGTCCACGGTGCGCTCCCGGCTCGTGGCCAGGCGCCAGGAATGGACGATGGGGCCGTCCTCACCGGCGGACAGGTCGAAGATGCCCAGGACGATGTTGGTGTTGCCGACGTCCACGGCCAGCAGAAGGCTCATACGTGCTCCACGTTCAAGGATCTCCCACAATGCCGGCGCAAACAAACGGGTCGCGGGAGGGCATCGGGAACCCCATCGGTTCCTTAGGCGGGTAATGGTGCGGGCGGCGCGCTGATGCCTTCCTTCCAGTGCTTGCGGCACAGGGCGGTGTAGCTCTCGTTGCCGCCGATGAGCACCTGGGGCCCTTCCATGACCACCTTGCCGTCCACGATCCGGGCGTTCATGGTGGCCTTCTTGCCGCACCAGCAGATGGTCTTGAGTTCCTCGATGCGGTCGGCGAGGGCCAGCAGGGCCGCGGACCCCGGGAACAGCTCGCCCCGGAAGTCCGAGCGCAGGCCGAAGGCCATGACGGGGATGCCGGTGCGGTCCGAGAGGTCGCAGAACTGCGCCACCTGCGCGCGGGTGAGGAACTGGGCCTCGTCGATGAGGATGCAGTTGGGCACGCCCCGCTCGGCCACGGTGGCGGCGTGGAGCGCGTCGATGTCGGTGTCGGGCTTGATCATGGCGTCCACGGGGGCTTCCAGCCCGATGCGGGCGCGGATGAGGTTGGCCCCCGCGCGGGTGTCCACGCTGGGCTTGTACAGGTGAACGCTCTGGTGGCGCTCCAGGTAGTTGTAGCGCACCGTGAGCACCTGGATGCTCTTGCCGGCGTTCATCGCGCCGTATCGGAAGAAGACAGTCACCCTCATACCCCCGTTGAATGGATACGCCAGTATAGCGGCTACTTCCGGGCTTCCTCCAGGGCGGTCTGGGCCTCCTCCCAGGCGCTCATGGCGTAGGCGAGTTCGGTTTCCAGGGCCTTCTGGGCATCCAGCTTGGCGCCGAAGACCTCCCAGTCGGCGGGGTCGGCGGCGGCCAGTTCCCGGGCGACCACGGCGAGGCGGCCTTCCAGGTCCGCCACCGCGGTCTCGGCCTCCTGCACCTTGCGCTCCCAGCGCTTGACGGTCTTCTGCCGCTCGCGGTCAATGGGCTGCGGCTTCTGGGGCTGGGCCTTCTGGGGCTGGGACTTCTGGGGCTGGGACTTCTGGGGCTCGGACTTGCGCCGGGGGGGTTCCTCCACGGCCTCGGCCTCCTCGGGTTCCTCGCCGATGTCCAGGTCCACCCAGGCCTGGTTGTCCTCGTAGCCGCCCTCGCGGAATTCGGTGCGGTTCTCGTGCACGCGCAGGATGCTGTCGGCCACGCGCCCCAGGAGGTACCGGTCGTGGGTCACCACCACCACGGCCCCGGTGAAGCTCAGGATGGTGTCCTCCATGGCTTCCATGGAATGGATGTCCATGTGGTTGGTGGGCTCGTCCAAGAGCAGCAGGTTGACGCCCTCGCGGATCAGCGTGGCCACCGAGAGCCGCGCGCGTTCGCCGCCGGAGAGCACGGTGACGGGCTTGTCCACGTCGTCGCCGCGGAAGGAGAACTTGGCCAGGAAGCCCAGCACGTCCTGCTTGGGGGCCATGGGGATCACGGCCTGGATCTGGGCGAAGACCGTGTTGCGGGGGTCCAGGTTCTTGTGGTGCTGGTCGAAGTAGCCCAGCTTCACCTGGCTGCCCAGGCGCGAGCCGCCGGTGATGAAGTCGATCTCGCCCGCGATGGCCTTGAGCAGGGTGGACTTCCCGGTGCCGTTGAGGCCGACGATGGCGAGCTTCTGGCCGCGCTTGACCTGGAAGTGCTCCAGGGGCTCGAACAGGGGCACCCCGTCCCAGCCCACCGAGGCCTTGTCCAGCACCAGCGCCGTGTCGCCGCTGCGCTGGGTCTCGGGGAAGCTGAACTTGATGCGCCGCCGGTCCTTGAGGGGCTTCTCCAGGCGCTGCAGCTTGGCGAGCTGCGTGCGGCGGCCCCGGGCGATCTTGGTGTCCTGGCCGGCGATGTTGCGGCGGATGTAGTCCTCCTGCCGCTTGATGTACTCCTGCTGGCGCTCGAAATGGCGCTCGGCGATCTCGATCTCCGCTTCCTTCTTCTCGATGAACTCGGTGTAGTTGCCCTCGTAGGCGCGGCTGCGGCCCAGCTCGATCTCCAGGATGCTGGTGGCGATGCGGTCCAGGAAGTAGCGGTCGTGGCTGATGACGGCCACGGTGGCGGATGTCGAGTTGATGAAGCTCTCCAGCCAGCGCAGGCTGGGCAGGTCCAGGTGGTTGGTGGGCTCGTCCAGCAGCAGGAGGTCCTGGCCCTGGAGGATGGCCTTGGCCAGCATCACGCGGCTCTTCTGGCCGCCGCTGAGTTCCAGGACGCTCTTGTCCATCATCTCGGGCGCGAAGCCCAGGGCGAAGAGGATGGCTTCGGCGCGGCTGCGGATGGTGAATCCGTCCTGGCGCTCGAAGGCCTCCTGCACCTTCTGGTACCGCTCCATGACGGCGTCCAGGTCCACCCCGGGCTCGGCCATGGCGTGCTCCAGGTCGCGCATCTCATGCTGCAGGGACTCCACGTCGCCGAAGGCGGCCATGGCCTCTTCCAGGATGGATCCGCCGGTGGCCGGCGCCAGGTCCTGGGCATAGTGGCCCACGCGGATGCCGCGCTCGGCGGTGGGCCGCACCACGGTGCCCTCATCCAGCTCCAGCTCGCCCAGCAGGACCTTGAAGACCGTGCTCTTGCCGGCGCCGTTGCGTCCGATGACGCCCCAGCACTCGTCCTCCTGGATGGCCCAGGTGACGTCCTTCAGCACCTCGTGGGGGCCGAAGCTGAGGAAGGCGTGGTTCAGGCTGGCGAGCATGTTCGTGTTTCAAGAAAAGAGGCCACCGGGTTGGTGGCCTCTGTTTTGGTGGAGCTAAGCGGGATCGAACCGCTGACCTCTTGCATGCCATGCAAGCGCTCTCCCAGCTGAGCTATAGCCCCGGGGGAAGTAATAATCATGCCACCGGATGGAGAAAACCGCAAGCACAAAATCACGGGCCAAGGCGGAGCCGCTGACCGACCTGGATGCGGTTCCCTTTGACCTTGTTCCATTTGCGGAGGGACTCCACCTCCACGCCGTAGCGGGTGGCGATGGCGAAAAGCGTTTCTCCCCTTTTCACCAGGTGGGTCCGGGGACGGGCTTCCAGGGCCGGCCGGGGCGCGGGCGCCTTGACGGCCTGGGGCACCGGGGGCAGGTCCGCCGGGGCCGCGGCCTGCGGCGGGGCTTCCGGAGCCGGCACGGGAATGGTGGGCAGCGCCTCCAGCGGGTGATCCTCGATGACCTTGCTCCGTTCCACGTGCGTCATGAGGTCGCGGGTGTCGATGGGGGCGGGGGGCGGCGGCGGCACCTTGATGACCTTGCCGGACTTGAACTGGGCCTTCCGGAGGTCGTTGGCCTCCAGCAGGTCCTCGGGGCTCAGCCTGAACTTGGCGGCCACCTTGGCCAGGGTGTCACCCGGGCGGATCTTGTAGGTCTTGAAGTCCAGCCGCTGGCCGGCCGGGATCCGGGCCAGGGCCCGCGCGGTGGCGCCGCCGAGGCCCGGCGGGACCCGCAGGGTGTAGCGTCCCGGAGGGGTGCTGGACCGCAGCAGCTCGGGGTTCAGCTCCCGGAGGGTCTCCACGTCGGTGCCCGCGTGGCGGGCCAGGACGGCGAGGCTGGTCATGCGGTCCACTTCCACGGTCTCGTAGGCGTAGGGCTGGAGCTGCTCCACCTTGAAACCGTAGCGCTCGGGGTCGTGGCCGATGAGGATGGCCGCGCACAGTTCGGGCACGTAGTTCTTGGTCTGGTTCCGGAGCCAGCGGCTGCGGGCCATGTCCCAGAAATTGCGGCTGCCCAGGTTCTGGGCGGCGCGATCGGTGGTGAGGGGTCCGGCGTTGTAGCCGACCAGGGCCAGGTACCAGTCCCCGGAGGTCTCGTACAGGCGGCGCAGGTACCGGGCCGAGGCGCGCGTGGCCTTGACGGGATCCCGCCGCTCCTCCACCCAGGCGTTGCCGTTGAGCCCGTAGATGCGCCCCGTGGACCGGATGAACTGCCACATGCCCACGGCCTGGGCGTAGCTGCGGGCGCTGTTGATGAAGCCCGATTCGATGACGGCCAGGTAGGCCAGGTCCTGGGGGATGCGCTCCTCGGCGAAGATCTGGCGCGCCATGGGCAGCCACATGGTCGCCCGCGAGAGGGTGCGCTCCATGAAGCCCCGCTTGGTGGTGGTGAACTCGTGGACCCAGGCCAGGACCTTGTCGTTGAGGTCGATGGGGAAGTCGTAAATCGCGCCCGCGGTGCCGCCCTTGACCTGCTCCAGCTCGGCCTTGAGGGCCTCGCCGGAAAGGGGCACCACCTCCGCGGCCTCCTTGAGGCCGGGGTCCGGGACGGCGGGCTCGCCCTCGCTGTCGGGCAGGTGCTGCTCGAGCTCCTGGAGCCGGTCCAGGAGGGCCTTGATCTCGGGGGTCTCCAGCGCCTCCTCGGGCCAGTCGGCCACGAGCACCTCGGCCTCCTCGGCGCGGGTGCCGGCGGTGTCCCAGTCCTTCTCCTGGGCGCTGCGCTCGCCGTCCTCCACCAGGGTCCGCAGCCGGGCCACGTCGGGCCGGAAGCGCGTCGCTCCGGCGGCCTTGGGGGTCGTGGCGGGCAGGCCCTTGGCGGCGGGCACCGGAAGCCCCTTGGGCGCCGGGGCCGGAAGGGGCTTGGGGGATTGGGCCGGCAGGGCCCTGGAAGGCTGGACCGGCGTGGCCGGGGCCGCCATGCCCGCGCATGCCACGAGCAGGGCCAGTAGCCGGCCCCGGAATCGCCGGGGGCTATCCGGGGCCTGGCAGGTCATTCAGTGGCTCTCGGCGCTGACGAGGGCCTCGTAGGCCGCGGCGTCCAGCAGCTCGGGGTTCAGGGCGCCCTCGAGCTTGACCTTGAGCATCCAGCCCTTGCCGTAGGCGTCCTCGTTGACGTACTCGGGGTGGGCTTCCAGTTCGGCGTTGATCTCGAGCACCTCGCAGGCGGAGGGGATGAAGATCTCGGAGACCGTCTTCACGGACTCGACGGTGCCGAACTCGTCGCCGGCCTTGAAGGCGGCGCCCACCTCGGGCATGTCCACAAACACGACGTCGCCCAGCGCCTCCTGCGCGTAGTGGGTGATGCCCACCAGCGCGGTGCCGTCGCCCAGGGGCTTGATGTATTCGTGGTTCTTGGTGTACTTCACGTCGGCGGGGTACATGGATTCCTCCAGAGGGATGATTCTAGCCGCGGTGGGCCGGTCAGGGGTTTACAGGTGCAACTACTTGGCGCGCTTGTAGAAGGGGGTGGGGATCACTTCGGCCTCGCAGGCCTTGCCGCGGATGTCGATGTGGATGCGGGAGCCCAGGGGAGCGTGGCTGACGGGCACGTAGGCCAGCCCCAGGTTGAAGCCGCAGGTCGTGCTCGGGGAGCCGCTGGTGACGTAGCCGGCCTTCTTCCCGTCCACGAGGACGTCCATGTGGTCGCGGGCGATCTCGCGCTTCTCCAGCATGCGGAAGCCCACCAGCCTGCGGCTGAAGCCCTGCTCCTTGAGCGTGGCCAGGGCTTCGCGGCCCAGGAACTCGCCCTTCTGGAGCTTGATGATCCAGCCCAGGTCGGCTTCCAGGGCGTTGGTGGTGTCGTCGATCTCGTGGCCGTAGAGGGCCATCTTGGCTTCCAGGCGCAGGGTGTTGCGGCAGCCCAGGCCGGTGGGCATCAGGCCCAGGGGCTGGCCGGACTGCATGAGCTCGTTCCACACCCATTCGGTCTTCTCGGCCGGGCAGTACACCTCGAAGCCGTCCTCGCCGGTGTAGCCGGTGCGGGCGAACATGACGGGCATGCCCTTGAATTTGCCGAAGGCGAACCAGTAGTACTTGATCTGGGAGAGGTCGATGTCCACCAGGGGCTGGAGGACGTCGATGGAAAGGGGACCCTGGAGCGCCACCTGGCCCGTCTGGTCGCTCTCGTTGGTGACCTCCACGTCCCACTTGGCGGCGTGCTGCTTGACCCAGGCGAAGTCCTTCTCCACGTTGGAGGCGTTCACCACCAGCAGGAAGTGGTCGTCGGCGATCTTGTGGAGGAGCAGGTCGTCCACGAAGGTGCCGTTCTCGTACAGGAAGGCGGTGTAGTGGATCTGGCCGTGGGCCAGCTTCACGACGGCGTTGGGGGTGAGCCAGTCCAGGAAGGCCATGGCCTGGGGCCCCTTGACGCGGATCTCGCCCATGTGGCTCACGTCGAACAGCCCGACCTTGGTGCGCACGGCGATGTGCTCGGCGATGATGCCGGCGGGGTACTGGACGGGCATGTCCCAGCCGCCGAAGTCCACCATCTTGGCCCCGAGGGCCCGGTGGACGGCATTGAGGGGGGTCTTCAAGAGTTCGGACATGGCTTCTCCATCAGGTTTGCGAGTTGAACGAATCGGAACTTTGATTGTAGGCCATCGCCCGGGGTTTTCACATCCTAGGAGGCTGTCTCGGCACCCAGGGAAGCACCCCGGGCAGGTCCCAGGCCAGGCTCCAGGCCCCGCCTGGCTCCCGCCGCGCCTCCAGGGCCACCGCCAGGGGAAGGATCTCCACGCCTCCGTCCCGGGCCCGCTCCAGTTCGGCGGCGTAGTCCGGGTCGATCTCCCGGGCCGCGTCGAAGCCCGTCACGTCGCCCCGGTGCACGAAGAACACGATGGCCGCGCGATGGCCCAGGCGCACCATGGCCCGGAGTTCGCGCAGGTGCTTGGCGCCCCGGAGGCTCACCGCGTCGGGGAAGCACGCGAGGTCCCCCACGCGAAGGGTGGCGTTCTTCACCTCGATGAAGACGCACCGGTCCCGGGCATCCCGGGCGAGCACGTCGATGCGGCTGCGCTCCTCGCCGTACTTCTGCTCCGTGAGCACCGAATGGAGGCCCGGAAGGCCCGGCAGCCGGTTCTGGCGGGCGGCCTCGGCCACCACCCGGTTGGGCATGCCCGTCTCCACCCCCACCCAGGCGCCCGCACGGTTGCATGCCAGCCAGGTGTAGGCCAGCTTGCGGGCGGGGTTGGTGCTGGCCTCCAGGAGCACCGCGTCGCCGGGCTCCCAGGAGGACGCCATGGTGCCGGTGTTGGTGCAGTGGGCCGTGGCCACCGTGCCGTCGGCCAGTTCCACGTCGGCGAGGAACCGCTTGTATCGCTTGAGGATGACGCCTGGGACGAGGCCTGTTTTCCGGATCAGCATGGGTCCAGTGTGACAGAACGCCCCGGAACCCCTCAGCGGGACGGACGCAACGCCAAGGGATAGAGCAGGAAGGCGACGGCCAGCAGGCCCATGGCCGCCTTCAGGCCCGCCAGGTCGGCCAGGGCCGACCCCACCACGGGTCCGACCATAAGGCCCAGGGAGAAGGCGATGTTGAGCAGGGAGAACACCGAGCCGAAGTCGGTGCTCCCCTTCCCCTCCACGTGGCCGGCCAGGGCGGGTCCGCAGGGGGACATGAGCAGGCTGCAGGTGCTTCCCATGGCCAGCATGTACGCGAACACCGCCGCGCGGCCCGGGAGGAAGGGCGCGGTGGCCAGCAGCACCGCCGCCAGACCCATGCCCAGGCGCAGGGGGCCCCAGGGGCCGCGCCGGTCGGTCCAGTGGCCCACGAGGGGCGAGGTGACGATGCTGGCCAGGGCCGTGGTGGTGAAGGCCAGGCCGATGGCCATGGCGTCCATGCCCAGGTGCTTCGACAGGTGCAGGGGCAGCACCGCCTCCAGCACGGCCCCCAGGAGCGAGCCCAGCACCATGGCGCCCGCGAACACCCGCACCGTCCCGTCCCGCAGGAGGCCCAGGTAACCGCTCCCCGCGGGCTGGCCGGGAGGGTCCTCGGGCAGCAGGGTGATGCGGACCCCCGCGTCCAGCACCGCCAGGCCCGCGGCGAAGAGGAACGCGGCCCGGATGTCCCAAACGCGGGTCATCCACCCGGCGAAGGCCGGGCCCAGGAACAGGCCGAGGTTGGCGCAGGCGAAGACCGTGCTCATGGCCTTGCCCCGCTGGTTGGCGGGGAAGTGGTCGGCGACCATGGACAGGCCCGCCACCCAGGTGGCGGCCGCGGCCACGCCCTGGAGGACCCGGGCCACCAGGAGCAGGGGAAAGTTCCCCGCGAAAGCGAAGAGGATGGTGGATGCCCCGAAGCCCACCAGGCCCCCCAGGAAAGGGCCGCGCCGCCCGTGGCGGTCCGCCCAGGTGCCCAGGGGGAGGGCCGCCAGCAGCAGGGCCCCCGCGTAGCTGCCAAAGAGGAATCCCAGGTGGGTTTGGCTCAGGCCATGGAGCCGCGCGTACTCCGGCAGGAGCGGCGGCAGCATGGCGTAGACGACCGTATCGGTGAAAAAGGCCAGGCCCACCACCACCAGCGCGGCGTATTTCGGGGCCAGCCTCGCCATCAGAAGCCTGCGGCCAGGATGCGGTCGATGGCCTCGGCCAGGTCCGCGGCCACCAGGTCGGCCCCGGCGCCGTCCACCTGGGAGCCGTACCCGGTGCGCACCAGGGCCGACCTGCAGCCCGCGTTCTTCCCGGCTTCGAGGTCCAGCGCCTTGTCGCCGATCATCCAGCTGCGCGAGAGGTCCAGCCGGTGTTCCTCCGCGGCCCGCACCAGCATCCCGGGGTTGGGCTTGCGGTCCGGGTGGTCCGGGTGGGCGTAGTCCCCCTTCCCGCGCTCGTGGTGCGGGGCGGCGTAGATCCCGTCCATGCGGGCCCCTTCGCTGGCCAGGAGTTCGGCGATGCGCTCCATCACGGCGTTGAACTCGTCCCAGCCGTACCGGCCCTTGCCGATGCCGCTCTGGTTGGTGACCACCACCACCGGGATGCCCAGGGCGTTGAGCCTGGCCAGGGCCCCGGCGGCCCCGGGCACCAGCACCACGTCCTCAGGGCGGTGGAGGTAGCCCACCTCCTCGTTGAGCGTGCCGTCCCTGTCGATGAAGACCGCCGGACGCGCAGCCATGAATGTTCCTTCAACCATCAATCACTCCCGATTGGCATGATGCCACGGTCACGGGGCGGCGGCCCCGCGGGGCTGCGCCGGGCCGGACCGGGCTCAGAGTTCCTTGACCAGCGAAAGGGCCGCCTGGCACAGGCGCCGCACGCCGGGGACCAGGTCCAGGGAGGCCAGGGCCTTCTCGCCCACCCACTGCCCGCCTTCGGGGGGCGGGGGCAACTGCTCTTCGGGCGCCTTGGTGCGCAGGAGGTGGGTGAGGTAGAGGCGCTGCTGCCCTTCGAGCCCCTCCAGGCGCAGGAGCCAGGGGGTCGGAAGCCGCGAGGTGCGCTCGTCGAAGACCACCGGCAGGCGCGAGGGATCGTGGAACCGGAAGGGGATCTTCCAGCTGCCGTCCACCTGGGCCTGGAGGAGGGCCGGGGGCAGGAAGCCCGGGGACCACGGCACCTGGGGCGGCATGAGGAGGCCACGGTGGGGGGCATGCACGGAGGGCACCAGGAGCACGAAGGGCATGGCCGATCCGTGCACGAGCACGCCCTCGATGAAGGTGGTCAGGTAGACCGGGCCTTCCGACATGCTCACCTCCCGCCCTGGATCTCCAGATCCCGCAGGATGCGGTCCCTGGCTTCCTCGACTTCGGCCACCAGGGCTTCGGGCTTGAATTTCCGGAGTTCCTTGGTGCGGCGGTCCTTGAGTTCCACCACGCCGTCCTTGAGGCCCTTGGAGCCCACCATGACGCGCAGGGGGAAGCCCAGCAGGTCGGCATCCTTGAACTTGGCGCCCGGGCTCATGCCCTCGCGATCGTCGTGGAGCACCTCGAAGCCCGCGGCCTCCAGGTCGCGCTCCAGGCCGTCGGCCACTTCGCGCACCTGGTCGTTGCCCGGATCCAGGTCCAGGAGGTGCACCTGGTAAGGGGCGATGGGCCAGGGCCAGACGATGCCGTCGGCGTCGTAGTTCTGCTCGATGGCCGCCGCCACGGTGCGGGTGATCCCGATGCCGTAGCAGCCCATGACCATGGGGTTCTCCTTGCCGTGCTCGTCGACGTAGACGCAATTCATGGACTTGGAGTACTTGGTGCCCAGCTTGAAGACCTGGCCCACCTCGATGCCCCGGAAGGCCTGGAAATGCCCGGTGCCGCAGCGGGGGCAGAGGTCGCCCTCCTGGGCCAGGCGCATGTCCAGGACCTTCGCGCCCGGGAGGTCGCGCAGGGGGTCGAAGCCGAAGTGATGGGATCCGGTAACGTTGGCTCCGCAGGTGAGGTTGCTGGCGCCCTCCAGGGAACGGTCCACGAGGTAGACCAGGGCGTCCTTGGGGGCCTGGTGGAGGGCCCAGTGGCGGGTGCCCTCCTGGGGGAGCGGGCCCAGGAAGCCCGGGGCCGCGCCGCAGAAGTCCTCCACGTCGGCCATGGGCTGCAGGTCGGCGGCGCCCAGGAAATTCTTAACCTTGACGGTGTTGAGTTCGTGGTCGCCCCGGAGGACGCAGGCCACGGCCGCCTTGCGCACCGTGTCGCCTTCCGCGGGGAATTCCGCGGTCAGCCAGTAGACCTTGGAGGTCTGGTGCAGGGGGAGCCCGTCGTGGGCATCGTCCTTGAAGGCCCGGGCCTGCTCCTCCATGACGGTGATCCCGGGGGTGCTGAAGTGGCAGCGGCTGAGGGCCAGCGCGGGGCCGTGGTCCACCGCCGGCACCCGGGGCGCCTCGGTCTTCTCGATGTTGGAGGTGTACTCGCAGGAATCGCAGGAGAGGATCCCGTCCTCCCCCGAGCCGGCCAGCACGTGGAACTCGTGGGTGAAACTGCCGCCGATGGCGCCGCTGTCGGCCTCCACGGGGCGGAACTTGACGCCCAGGCGGGAGAAGATGCGCTTGTAGGCGTTGAACATCTCCCAGTAGCCCTTGTCGGCGTCGGCGTCGTCCACGTGGAAGGAGTAGCCGTCCTTCATGATGAATTCCCGGCCGCGCATGAGGCCGAAGCGGGGCCGGATCTCGTCCCGGAACTTGGTCTGGATCTGGAAGACGTTCATGGGCAGCTGTTTGTAGCTGCGGACGTTCTTGCGGACGATGTCGGTGACGACCTCCTCGTGGGTGGGGCCCAGGCAGAAGTCGGCGTCCTTGCGGTCCTTGAAGCGCAGGAGTTCCTTGCCGTAGAAGGACCAGCGCCGGGACTCCTGCCAGAGCTCAGCGGGCTGGACGGTGGGCATCAGGAGTTCCTGGCAGCCGTCCTTGGCCAGTTCCTCCCGGACGATCTGCTCGAACTTGCGGATGCTCCGCAGGGCCAGGGGCAGGTAGTCGTAGATGCCGGCGGCCAGCTTCTGGATCATGCCGGCGCGCATCATGAGCTGCTGGCTCACCACGTCGGCGTCCCGGGGAACCTCCCGGAGGGTCTGGATCAACATCTTGGTCTGCTTCATCGGGTCTCTTTCGGGGCTTGGGTATCGGGTTCAGGCGAGCAGGGAATTGACGATCTGGCTGGCGGCCTTGCCGTCGTAGGCGCCCCCGTGGGCTGCCTGGAGGGCCTTCATGACGGCGCCCATGTCCTTGCGGCTCTGGGCCCCGGTCCGGGCGATGGCGGCGCGCACGGCCTCCTCGAGCTGGGCTCCCCCCAGCATGGAGGGGAGGAATTCCTTCAACACCTGGATCTCCGCGAGTTCCGTCGCCGCGCGGTCGGCATAGCCGGCCTGGGTGAACTGCTCCACGCTGTCCTCCCGGCTTTTCACCAGCCGCTTGAGCACGGCCAGGCCGTCGGCGTCGGGGAGCACGCCCTGGGGCCCGAGGCCCTTGGCGACGGCCTCGTTCTTGTACGCGGCAAGGGCCATGCGCAACACCGCCGTCCGGGCGGCATCCCGGGCCAGCATCGAGGTCTTCAATTCGGCTTGCAATCGATCCAGCATGTGGGAAAACTCCAATCGGCCTGCTCCTTAATCCTGCCCTTGAAGCGGTCCGCCTTCAATCAGTTGTGGAAATAATCCCCGCCCGGTGGCCGTAACCAGTGAAATAATGAAAACAAACCGCGAGGCTTACCCCACATGAACGTTGCCTTCATCAACCCTTTCATCGAATCCACCCTCCGCAGCCTGGACATGATGGCCGGGATCCAGGCCGAGAAATCGGGGCTGGAACTGAAGGAGGACCTCATCACCACCTACGACGTGTCGGCGATCATCGGCCTCACGGGCGAGACGTCGGGGTCGATCATCATCAGCATGCCCGAGGCCCTGGCCTGCAGGATCGCCTCGAACATGCTCATGGAGGAGATCAAGACCCTGAACAAGAACGTCGAGGACGCCATCGGCGAGATCGGCAACATCGTCGTGGGCGACGCGCGGCGCAGCCTCATCCAGGACGGGCACCAACTCAACATCTCCATCCCCACGGTCGTCATCGGCGTGGGCCACAAGATCAGCCGCAGCGGGGACGTGCCCTGCATCGCCATCCCGTTCACGACGGAGTTCGGTGACTTCGAGGTGAACGTCGGGCTCAGGGAAAGCTAGGAGGTTTCAGCTGCAATGAAAAAGGCGCCTCGCGGCGCCTTTTTCATTGCCATCGGGAAGGGCTAGGCCTTCTCGAACTTGATGACTTCCACGGGGCAGCCCGCGGCGGCGGCTTCGATGCCGGCTTCCATGGAGTCCTGGAACTCGCCCTTCAGGGCGGACATCTCGTCGCGGTTCTCGGTCTCGAGGCCGTCCTCGCGCACATCAGCCTTGATGACGCAGGTGGTGTCGGTCACCAGGAAGACGTCGGGGCACTCCGCGTCGCACGCGTTGCAGACGATGCAACCTTCTTCGATCCAAACCTTGGTGATGGCCATCGGTATCTCCTTATCAGGGGCTTCGGCCCCACCATTTCGCACTTCCTAAAACCTATCATCTCGAACCCATCCCTCCAAGCCGGATTGTGACCGAATGCCACCGGTGGCCGAGGCTGGTTTTATGGGCTATCGTACGGAACCAGGAGGGGTTGTGCGCCTATCGGAAAATGCCATCCTCGCCCGGATCCGGGATCTTTTTCCGGGCGGCGGGGAGCTCACGGACGACTGCGGGAGGATCCCTCCGGCCCCGCCCGGCGAGACCCTCCTGGTCACCACCGACCTCATGGAGGACGGGCAGCATTTCAGCCGCGACTGGCATCCCCCTCGCCTCCTCGGCCGCAAGCTCCTCATGGTGAACCTCTCGGACCTGGACGCCAGCGGCGCCGTGCCCACGGGCTTCACCCTCACCCTGGCCCTGGGCCGGGACCTGGACGCGGGCTGGGTGGACGAATTCCTCCTGGGCCTGGCCTCGGCCGCCCGGGAGACCGGGGTGCCGGTCCTGGGGGGCGACACCGTGGGCCGGGACCGGGGCCTGGGCCTGGGCGTCACCGCCTTCGGCTCGGCGCGGCGGTGGCTGCGCCGGGACACCCTGGAGGCCGGCGACGGCCTCTACGCCGACCAGGAACTGGGGGCGAGCCTCCGGGGGCTGCGCAAGCTCCAGGCCGGCCAGGACCCACTCCTGCCCGACCCCGACGTCCAGGCCCACCTGGACCCCCGGCCCCGCATCGGCCTGGGCCCGCGCCTGGCGGCGATCCCGCAGGTGCATGCCTGCATGGACATCTCCGACGGGCTCAGCCGGGACCTGCGCACCCTGGCCCTGGCTTCCGGCAGGTCCATCGTCCTGGACCGCGCCCTGTCGCCCGACGCCATCACCGGGGGCGAAGACTACGCGCGGTGCTTCTCCTCCTCCCTGCCCCGGCCGGAGCTGGAGCGGCTCCTGGGGATCCCCCTGATCCCGGTCGGCACCGCGACGGATGAGGGCGAAGGGCCCCTTCTCCACTATGATGGGGATACGCTCCGGCCGCTGCCGGACCTGAGCTTCGACCACTTCGCCCCAAGGACCCAATGACCGACCAGCCCCCGCAGGACGCCCCCAAGCCCGGAATCTGGGCCGCCCTGAAGGGCCACATCCTGCATCCGGAAATGACGTCGGAGCAGATCGCCCTCAGCTTCGGCGTGGGCTTCTCCCTGGCCTGGAACCCGCTCCTGGGCCTGCACACGGCCATCGTCCTGGTGGCGTGCTTCCTGTCGCGGCGCCTGCACCGGCCCATCATGTTCCTGGCCTGCTTCATCAACAACCCCTGGACCATGGTCCCCATGGCCACGGCCAGCGCCCTCGCCGGCAATCTCCTGCTGGGCCGGGGGATGAATCTCAACCTCAGCGCCATCCAGTGGCACGCCATCACCTGGCGGAGCTTCATCTCCCGGGAAGGCCTGGACTGCCTGTTCGCGATGCTCAAGCCCATCCTGCTTCCCTACCTCCTGGGCGGCTTCGTGCTGAGCGCCCTGGCCATGCCGGTGGGCTACTTCGCGATGCTCCTGGTGGCCCGGCGCCTGCGCAGGCTCCACCTCCACATGCCCCATCTCCACCATCCGAAACCCCCGTCTACGTAGGAGAACACCATGGACATGCGTTTCCTCATGAAGCAGGCCCAGGCCATGCAGACCAAGCTCCAGGAGGCCCAGAAGAACCTCCGTGCCGAAGGCACCGCCGGAGGCGCCATGGTGAAGGTCACCCTCAACGGCTCCAAGGAGCTGGTGGGCATCTCGGTGGCCAAGGAGGCCATGGACCCCGAGGATCCCAGCATGCTGGAAGACCTCATCTCCGCCGCGTTCAAGGACGCCTCCGCCAAGGTGGACGAGTCCATGGGCAAGATCACCGGCGGCCTCACCGGCGGGCTCAACATCCCCGGCCTCGGCCTGTAATGAAGCTTCCCGCCCCCCTGGAGGCCGTGGTGGAGGCCCTGCAGAAGCTGCCCGGGGTGGGCTCCAAGTCCGCCCAGCGCATGGCGCTCCACCTGCTCAAGGAGGGGCCCGGGGCCATGGAGCACCTGGGCGACCTGCTGCGCCACGCCGCCACGTCGGTGGGGTTCTGCACCACCTGCGGGGCCTTCACGGACCGGCCGGTGTGCGCCATCTGCGCCGACCCCCAGCGGGACACCCGCACCCTCGTGGTGGTGGCCGAGGCCAGCAACGTCCTCACCTTCGAGCGCAGCGGCCACTTCCACGGGCGCTACCACGTGCTCGGCGGCCTCATCTCCCCCCTCAAGGGCGTGGGCCCGGACCAGCTCAAGGTGCGCGAGCTCCTGCGCCGCCTCGAGGACGAGCGGATCCAGGAGATCGTCCTGGCCACGAACCCCACCCTGGACGGCGAGGCCACCGCCGCGTGGCTGGCCCGCATCCTGGAGCCCCTGGGCCTGAAGACCACCCGCATCGGCCTGGGCCTGCCCATCGGCAGCGACCTGGAATACGCCGACGACCTCACCCTGGACCGCGCCCTGGAAGGACGCAGGCCCGTCTAGGACGCTTGTCGCACCGAGGCCAAAGGCGCAAAAGGGCCTTTGGTTCCGTAGAATCCAATCTGCTCGCGGCATGCAAGGAAAAGCCTATCGCCGAGGCGCCGGGGAAACCGAGGATCGCCGAAGGGATCAGGACCGGGTGTCGGCTTGCATTCATCTTTTTCGGCGACCCTCGGCGTCTTCGGCGCCTCGGCGACAATTCTTTCCATCCTGCTTTCGAGACAACGGGTTCCCGCCGACAGATCGACCCGCCCAGCCTGTGCCCGTCCGTCACGCCTTACCAGGTGCATGGAAAGGGGCAACTAGGACCCCAGCAACCCCGCCAGCACACTCCGGAAGTCACCTCCACCCTCCTGCCCCAAGGGCAGCACGTGCTCGATCTGGGCGGAGCGGGCCAGGGCCAGGGTGCGCACGTCCACCTGGGCCGCCAGGAGCAGGGCCGGCATGCCCTCGCCGCCCAGGCGCCTCACCCGCACGAGGAAGTCGGCGGCGGAGAAGGTTCCCACCTTCTCCCCGAGGATCACCAGGTCCATGGGGAAGACCTTCAGGTGGTCCAGGGCCTCGGCCGTGTTGCGGGCCTCGTGGATCCTGGCGTACCCCTCGGCCCGCAGGGCCGAGGCCAGGACGGCGCGCTCCAGGTCGTCGGAAAGGGCCAGGAGGATGCGCCGGGACGCCTTCCGGGGATCCTCCCGCGCCTCGGGGGAGACCGCCCCGGGTGGAAGGGCCGACGCGGCGGAGCCGGACTGCTCCCGGCGCTTGCGCACGGGGAAACCGGCGCTGAACCGGGGCAGCCTGCGGCCCAGGATCCGCCGGATGGTCTGGGCCTCCATCTCCCCCAGGTCCTCGAAGCGGATGCCCAGTTGGATGCCGTCGGCGGCCTGGGTGACGTGGGCCAGGACTCCGGCGCACACCAGCACCGGGGAATAGGGCAGCTGGTCGATGCGAAGGATGGGGAACCGGGTTCCCGGGGCGAAGGTTGCCGCCCCCACGGCCAGGGGGGCCTGCCCAGGCCCGGAGATGGCCCGTTCCACCCGCATGCGGACGCCTTCAAGGGAGAGGTTCAGGAGGGGGCCGATGACGCCCCGGGCGCCCAGGAAGCCCTCCAGGACGGTGACGGTGGCCTTCTCCCGGGGCCCGAAATGGGCCCGCATGCGGCTGCGGCGGTCGGCGAAGGCCACCGAGGCCGGGAGGCCGAACCACGCGTCTTCAAAGCCGCGCTCCTTCAGGGCCACCGTGGCCAGGAGGCGGATGCCGTCCAGGCTGAACTGGAGCGTGAGGTCGGCGCCTTCGCGCCAGGCCTGCGGAAGGGCCCGGCCCAGGCGCACCCGGAAGCGGGGCGGATCTTCCATCACCTCCTCCACCCGCGCGGGCAGCGGCCCGTGGCCCTCCCCGGACAGCGCCGCCTCGGCCTCCGACCGGCGCAGGTCCTCCAGGTAGGCGAGGATCGTGGGGCGGTCGCGAAGGACGCGTTCGCCGCCGTCCCCTTCGGGTTGCCGGTTCGGATCGGGGGTCGTCATCGTCCACTCCAGCATCAAAGCCGCACCTCCACCCGGGTCCCGCCCTCGGGCCTCGGGAAGAAGGCCAGGTCGGCGCCCTGGGCGTTGAGCCACTTCAGGGCCAGGGGCAGGCCCAGGCCGGTGCCGTCGGGGCGGCCGCTCTCGAAGGGGCGCAGCATGCGGGAAAGGGCCTCGGGGCTGAGCCCGGGGCCGTCATCCAGGATGTCCACCACGCCGTCGCGCACGCGCACCTGCACCCGGCGGCCCGCGGGCGTGGCGTGGCAGGCGTTCTCCAGCAGGTTCACCAGGGCCTGGTGCAGGAGCATGGGGTCGGCCTGGGCCCTTCCGGCCCCCTCGACGGTCACCACCCGGTCGAAGAAGGCGGGGCGGCGGTGCACCTCCTGGGCGGCCTGGGAGGCCACCTCCTCCAGGCGCAGGTCCACGCACTGGGGCTCCAGGGGCCGGGCCCACTGCAGGAAGCGCTGCACCAGGCGCTCCAGGGCGTCGGTCTCGGCCAGCACGGCCTGGGCGGCGGCGCGTTGCCCGGCGCGGTCCAGGAGCTGGCCGTGGCCCTTCAGGACGGCCAGGCCGTTCTTGAGCTGGTGGGCCACGCCGGCGGTCATCTCCCCCAGCTCGGCGAAGCGATCCCGCAGCTGCAGGCGGCGCTCCTCGGCTTCGGCCGCCGTGACGTCCTCGAACTGGAGCAGCGCGCCGACGATGTTCGGGGCCTCGATGCGCCTCACCTGCCACCGGCGTCCCCCGCCGTCGCAGCGCCACGCGGGCCCCGGGGGCCGTTCCAGGCCCTCCCGGAGCCAGGGGTAGGCCTCCAGCACGAAGGCGGCCTCGAGGCCCACCACGCCGGCCTTGACGCCCAGCAGGGCCTGGGCCGCGGCGTTGATCGCCGCCAGGTTCTGGCGCTGGTCCACCCAGAGGATTCCAAAGGGCAGCGCGTCCAGGAGCCGCTCGTGCACGGTGCGGAGCTCGCCCAGGCTGGCCGCGAGCCGGCCCCGTTCCTGGAGGCTCTGGCTCACCGCGCCCAGGAGGACCTCCTCGGAATCGACCACCGGCCTGCGCCGGAGCTTCATCCACCGGTAGGCCGCCATGCAGAGCCCCAGGAGGAGGAGCCCCGCGGGAAGGCCCAGGACCAGCCAAAGGGCTGCGGGGGCGGCTCGGGTCAAAGCGCCTCCTCGACGCGCGCACAGAGGGTGCGCAGGATCTTCAGGCGGCCGTAGTGCTTGTCCTCGCTCTCCACCAGGGTCCAGGGGGCGATCTCGGTGCTGGTGCGGTCCAGCATGTCGCAGATGGCGGCCTCGTAGGCGTCCCACTTCTCCCGGTTCCGCCAGTCCTCGTCCGTGATCTTGAAGCGCTTGAATTTGCTTTCCTGGCGCTCGTGGAAGCGCCGGAGCTGCTCCTCCCTGCTGATCTGCAGCCAGAATTTCACGACGATGGTGCCGCTGCGGGCCATCTGGTCCTCGAAGTCGTTGATCTCCCCGTAGGCGCGCATCCAGTCGGCCTCGGAGCAGAAGCCCTCCACCCGCTCCACCAGGACCCGCCCGTACCAGCTCCGGTCGAAGATGGCGAAGCGCCCCCGCCGGGGCAGGTGGCGCCAGAACCGCCAGAGGTAGGGCTGGGCGCGCTCCTCCTCGGTGGGGGCCGCGATGGGGGTGATCCCGCACAGCCGCGCGTCGATGGCCTGGGTGATGCGCCGGATGCTGCCCCCCTTCCCCGCCGCGTCGGCCCCCTCGAAGACCATCACCACGTTGTGGTCCTTGAAGGCCTTGTGCCTGGTGAGCAGGTTGAGGCGGCCCTGGTATTTCTCCAGCTCGGTCTCGTACTCGGCCTTCTCGGTCCTCTTGGTGAGATCCAGCATCCTGAGGATGTTCAGGCCGTCGATGCTGGGGGCCGCGGGCGGGGCGCGCACCACCGCGGGCGGGGGCGCGGGGCTGTCCAGACGGGCCCGGAGCCGCTCCAGGAGGGTGCGGCCCACGGTCAGCCTCTGGTAGCGGGGATCCGTGGCCTCCACCACGGTCCAGGGCGCCTCGGCGGTGCTGGTGCTGCGCAGGGTGCGTTCGGCCACCTCCCGGAAGGCGTCGTACATCTCAAAGTGCTTCCAGTCCCGGTCCGTGACCCGCCAGCGGGTGAGGGGATCGCTCTCCAGCTTCCGGAGCCGCTTCTTCTGGGCCTGCCGGGAGAGGTGCATCCAGAACTTCAGCACCAGGGCGCCCTCGTTGATGAGCATCTCCTCGAACCGCCGGATCTGGTCCAGGGACTGCTCAAGGCGCCCATCCTTGATGCGGCCGTGGGCGCGTTCCAGGATGGGCCAGGAATACCAGCTCCCGTCGAAGATCCCCATCTTCCCCTTGGGGGGCAGCTGCCGCCAGAACCGCCACATGTGCGGGCGCTCCAGCTCCTCGTCGGAGGGTTCGGAAAACCCGTGGGTGAGGATGTGCCTCGGATCCATCCACTCGTTGAGGGTGTTGACGGTGGCGCTCTTGCCGGCGCCGTCCACCCCCGCGACGAGGATGACCACCGGAAAGGCCTTCGCCGAGGCCAGGTCGAACTGCGCGTCCAGCAGGGCCTCCCGCAGGGCGGGCACTTCCTGGTCGTAGGCGGCCTTGTCGATGGAATGGCCCAGTTCGGCGGATTCGAACATGGTGGCTCCGGCAGGAGGGATCGGCCCGATTCTAGCCTTCTGCGCCGGGATTGTCCTCCACGATTCCCCACCGGTCGTACCGCGCCAGGAGGAGGAGCCCCGGAATGGCCACCGCCGCGCAGGCGAGGAAGTACCCCGACCACCCGAAGCGCAGGGCGAACCAGCCCGCCGGGGCCGTGAGGTAGCCGCGGGTGACGGCCAGGAGGCTGCTGAGCAGCGCGTACTGGGTGGCGGTGAAACGCCGGTCGCACAGCAGCATGATGAAGGTGGCGAAGGCGGTGCCCCCCATGCCGAAGGCGAGGTTTTCCAGGCCCAGCGCGAAGGTCAGCAGCGCCAGCCGCGGCCCCAGCTGCGACAGGACCCAGAAGGCCAGGATGGAACCCGCCTGGCACAGGCCGAACAGGAACAGGGCGCGCTTGAGGCTCAGCTTCTTCATGAGCAGCCCGCCCAGGACGCCCCCCACGATGATGGAGACCATGCCCACGGTCTTGGTGGTGGCGCCGATCTGGAGCTTGGTGAACCCCATGCCCCGGAGCAGGAAGGGCGCGCTCATGGCGTCGGCGAGCTGGTCGCCGATCTTGTACAGGAGGCAGAAGGCCAGGATCTCGGCGATGGCGGGGCGTTTCAGGAGCTGGGAGAGGGGGGCCACCACGGCCTCCCGGAGCGTCCTGGGAGGCTGGATCTGGCCGTCCGTGGACCAGGCCAGGAAGGTGCCCACGGCGCCCACCGCCATGAGGCCGGCCATGGCCAGGTAGGTGGAACGCCACCCGGCGGCCTGGGCGAGGATGAGAGCCCCCGCCCCGCTGGCGAGCATGGCCACCCGGTAGGCGGCGATGTGCACCGCGTTGGCCAGGCCCAGGTCCTTCTCCACGAAGGCCTCCCGCCGCCAGGCGTCCACCACGATGTCCTGGCTGGCGCTGGCGAAGGCCACCAGGAAGCCCAGCAGGGCGATGCGGGTGACGCTCGCCCTGGGGTCCGCCAGGGCCATGAGGACCAGCAGCAGCGCCAGGGCGCCCTGGAAGAGCACCATCCAGCCCCGCCGCCGCCCCAGGAAGGGGGGCAGGAACCGGTCCAGCACCGGCGCCCACAGGAACTTGAGGGCGTAGGGCTGCGTCACCAGGCCGAACAGGCCGATGGCCCTCAGGTCGAGTCCCGATTCGGTCAGCCAGGCCTTGAGGGTGAAACCCGTCAGGTAGAGGGGCAGGCCCGAGGCAAACCCCATCAGGGCCACCGTCACCATCGCCAGGGATCGTTTCCGCATCCTCCGAGGATGGTTGGATCAGGCCTTCATGTCCAGCGCCGCGCCCAGGACGTTCTGCTGCACCTGGAGGAACGTGAGGTCCGCCTTGTAGCTGATCCCCCGGGTGTCCAGGGCCACGGCCTCCGCGGCCAGGTCGACGTTGGAGCCGCCGGGGTTCAAGGGCTCCTGGCTCTCGGCGACGCCGGAGGAACGCACCCCGCCCTGCGGGAGTTCCTCCTGGCGGAGGGACTTGGCCCGGTAGCCGTCGGTGTTCAGGTTGGCGACGTTGCCCGCGGACAGGGCGACGCCCTGGGCCGAAACCCCGATCCGGGAAATGCCTGCTGAAATGCCGTCCATGGAAACCCTCGCTGGTTCCAGCATAGGCCCGGTCTTCAACTTCTCAAGCCTGTTCGTACCATGTGCTGCCGCTCTGGAAGAGCCGGGTCTTTTTTGCCTTCTCTTCAAAGCGCCGGATGGCCAGGTCCACCAGCCGGGTGAGGAGCTCCGCGTAGGGCACCCCGCTGGCCTCCATCATCTTGGGATACATGGAGATGCTGGTGAACCCCGGGATGAAGTTGATCTCGTTGAGAAACAATCGACCGGTAGAGCGGTCGAGGAAGAAGTCCACCCGGGCCATGCCGTAGGCGTCCAGGGCCCGGAAGGCGTCCACGGCGTACCGGTGCACCAGGTTGGCGACCCCCTCCGGCAGTTCGGCCGGGATCCGGGTGGTGCTCAGGCCGTTGAGGTACTTGTCCTTGAAATCGTAGAACTCCCCCGCGGGCAGGATCTCGCCCACCACGCTCACCAGGGGGTCGTCCCCGCCCAGCACCGCCACTTCCAGTTCCCGCACCGTGAGGCCCTGCTCGACCAGGACGCGCCGGTCGAAGGAGAAGGCCCGGTCCAGGGCCGCGGCCAGGTCCGAGGGATCCTTGACCTTCTCGATGCCGATGCTGGAGCCGAGGTTCGCCGGCTTGACGAAAACCGGCATGCCCAGGGTCGCCAGGGACGCCAGGACCGCCCCGGAATCGCGCCGCCACCCCTCCTCGGTGAGGCCGACGTAGGGCACCACGGGCAGGCCCTCGGATTCCCAGATGCGCTTGGTGATCCACTTGTCCAGTCCCGCGGCCATGGCCAGGAGCCCGGCGCCCGTGTAGGGGCGGTGCAGCGGCTCCAGGAGGCCCTGGATCTGCCCGTCCTCGCCCCCGGCGCCGTGGATGGCGTTGAAGAACACGTCGGGCAGTTCCGCCGTCTCGGCGCCCTTCTCGAAGGGAAGGAAGGGACAGGGGCCCCGCTCAGGCAGTTCCCCGGCGGAGAGCCGCGCGAAGGGGTCCCCGTGGAGAACCCAGACGCCGTTGCGGGCGATGCCCATGGGGCGCACCTCGAAGCGGGCCGGATCCAGATGGGCTGCGATGCTCCGGGCCGAGACGATGCTCACCTCGTGCTCCGGGCTTTCCCCGCCGAAAAGGAGACCGATGGAAATGCGCGCCGTGTCCATCCCACAAGTCTAAACTAGTAGCTTCGCCATCCGCAGGAGTTCCCTTGCGCACTGCCATCTACCCTGGTTCCTTCGATCCGGTCACGTTCGGCCACTGGGACCTGATCCTGCGGGCCGAGAGGCTCGTGGATCACCTCATCGTCGCCGTGCTCCACAACCCCGCCAAGAACACCGCCTTCACCGTGGCCGAGCGGGTCGAGTTCCTCAGGGAGCTCACCGGGGCGATGCCCAACATCGAGGTCACCAGCTTCCACGGCCTGCTGGTGGACTACGCCCGGAAGCGGGACGCCCAGTTCATCGTGCGCGGGGTGCGGGCCTTCTCGGACTTCGAGTACGAGTTCCAGATGGCCCTGATGAACCGCAAGCTCTCGGCGAACCTGGAGACGGTGTTCCTCATGCCCAAGGAGGAGTACAGCGTGGTGAGCAGCCGCATGGTGCGCGAGGTGGGCGGCATGGGCGGGGACATCTCCGGGCTGGTGCCCGAAATCCTGGTGGAACGCATCGCCCGGCGCCTGAGCCTCCCGCCCCAGGCCTGAGGCGCCCCAGGCCTGAGGCGCCTCAGCCCCGGAAGAGTTCCAGGAACGCCCGCTGGATCCCCACGAGGGTGAAGGGCTTGCCCAGCACGCGCACCCGCGGGTCGCGGGCCATGACCTCCTCCACCTCCCCGTCGAGGTAGCCGGTGGCCACCAGCACGGCGAGCCCCGGGTTCCGGTGGCGGATCCCGCGCAGGACCTCCAGGCCGCCCATGCCGGGCATGTTCATGTCCAGGAGCACCAGGTCCGCCTTGTTCCCGCCGTCGAGCCACGCCAGGGCCGCGGGGCCGCCGTCCACGACCTCCACGTGGTGCCCGAGCATGCGGAGCATGGTGGGGACCGAGGCCCGCAGCAGCTCGTCGTCGTCGACCATCAGGATGCACAGGGGGGGAACCGGCGGCGCGGTCTCCAGGACATCGGGCCCCTGCGTGGCCATGGCCACCGGAAGGGCCAGGACGGCCCGGGTGCCCTGGCCGGGTTCGCTGTGCAGCGTGAGGGATCCGCCGTGGGCCCGGGCCGCGTTGAGGACCATGGACAGGCCCAGGCCGGTGCCCTTGCCCGAAGGCTTCGTCGTGAAGAAAGGCTCCATGGCCTTGCGCATCACCTCGGGCGCCATGCCTTCCCCGGTGTCCTCCACCCAGATCTCCACCATGTCTTCGCCCTGGCGCCGGGTCCGCAGGGTCAGGGTGCCGCCGGGCACCATGGCGTCGGCCCCGTTCATACACAGGTTCATGAGGGCGCTGCCCAGGATGCCGGCCTCGCCGGTGATCGAGGGGAGGGTTTCGTCCAGGTCCATCACCAGCCGGAATTTCTGCATGAGGGTCCGGTCCAGGAGGGCCATCTCCTGGCGGACGAGGTCGTTGAGGTCGACGGGCGCCGGTTCGCGAAGGCCCTTGCGCGAGAAGCCCACCAGGCCCTTGACCAGGTCCCGTCCGCGGCCCGCGGCCCGTTCCATGGTGGCCAGCGCCCCGTCCAGCTCCGCGTCGTCCGCGTGGCGCACCCGGAGCGCCTGGGTGAGCGCGAAGATGGCCGCGAGGACGTTGTTCATGTCGTGGGCGATCCCCCCCGCCAGCCGCCCGAGGCTCTCCATGCGCTGCATGTGCTCGACCTCGGCCTCCAGGAGGCGGTGGTGCTCCTCCTCGCTGCGCTGGCGCGTGACATCCCTGATGATGGAAAGCTGGACCGTCTCGCCGGCCACGGTGATCATGCGCGAGGACACCTGGCCGATGGCGACGGCGCCGTCGCCCCTGCGGAAGGACATCTCCAGGCACGTGACCTGGCCGTCCCTGCGCAGCTCCTCGGCCCAGCGCACCCGGTCGCGGGGATCCACCCAGACGCCCAGTTCGATGGACGTCTTGCCGATGACCTCCGCGGGGCTGTAGCCCAGGAAGCGGGTGAAGCTGTCGTTCACCAGGAGGTAGGTCCCGTCCTCGATGCGGGTGATGGCGATGGCGTCCGGGCTGGCATGGAAGGTGAGGGCGAAGCGCTCCTCGGAGCGCCGGACCTCCTCCTCGGCCTGCTTGCTGGCGGTGATGTCCTGGATGATGCCCGCCATGAGCCCGGGCTTGTGGTCCCTTCCGCCCCGGGCGCCCCCGGCCACGTGCACCCAGCGGATCTCCCCGTCGGCGCGGCGGATGCGGCACTGGAACGTCCAGTCCGAGCCCGCCGCGGCCCCCTCCCGGATGATCCGCGCCGCCTCCGCCCGGTCCTCGGGGAGGATGTGCTCGAGGAAGGCCTCCCGCGTCCACGGGGCCTCCACGGAGTCGTAGCCGAAGATCCGCGCCTGCTCCAGGGTCCGGTACGCCGACCCGTCTGAATTGTCGAATTCCCAGGCGCCGGTGTGGCTGCGCAGGAGCGAATAGGACAGGCGCTCCTCGCTGACCTGGAGGCGTTCCTGGTTCTCCGCGAGGGAGCGCTGGGCGAGCATGATCTCGGTGATGTCGGTGAAGGTGAGGACCACGCCGCCCACGGTCTGGGCCAGGGTGCGGTACGGCAGGGCCCGCGCGATGAACCAGCGGTCCCCTTCCGAACCCTGGACGTGCTCTTCCCGGGTTTCGTGGGTGGCCAGCACCTGCCTGGCCATCTCGATGACGTCGGCGCCCCGGAAGAGGGGCACGATATCCCCGATGGGCCGGCCCAGGTCGCCTTCGATGAGCCGGTACACTTCCGCGGAGGCCGGCGTGTAGCGGGTGATGCGCAGCTCCTGGTCCAGGAAGACGGTGGCGATGGCCGTGGCCCCCAGGAGGTTCTGGAGGTCGCTGTTGGCCAGGCGCAGCTCGCCGACCTTCTGCTGGAGCTCGTGGTTGAGGGTGGTGAGCTCCTCGTTCACCGACCGGAGCTCCTCCTGGGAGGCCTGCAGCTCCTCGTTGGAGGCCTGCAGCTCCTCGTTGGAGGCGCTGAAGGCCTCGTTGGTGGAACCCAGTTCGTCCACCGTGGCCTGCAGTTCGGCCTGGGTGACGCGGAGCTCCATCTCCATCTGGTCCAGGAGGGGATTGTCCGTGGCCGAGGCCAGCGGCGCGAGGGCGGCGGCCGGCTCCAGCGTCTGCAGGATCACCGCGAACACCCCGGACTCCCGCTCCAGGCCCGGCATGGGGCGCACCGTCACCCGCAAGCTCTCCTCGCCCTGGCCCGAATCCGCCCTGACCAGGGCCGTGGCCGGACCGGGGCCGGTGGGATCCGCCGCCTGGGCCAGGAGGTTGCGCAGCTCCCGCCGGAGGGGCCCGGACGTGCTCTGGAGCAGGTTGCTGGTGGGCGGCCCCATGGGGGGGTGGAGGAACCGCCCGATGCGGCCGGCGCAGAACAGCACATCGCCCAGCTCGTTGATGATGGCGCTCGCCGGGGCGTACTCCTCCAGGAGCATCCGCTCGAAAAGGCCGTCCGTGGTGGTGGCGGGCGCGCCGGTGGCTCGGTCCGCCCGGGGGCGGTCGCGGTAGAGGAGCCTGCGGTCGCCCAGGGGAAAATCCAGCGGGAGCCGGTACTGCACCTCCCGGCGCAGGAAGATGCGGTGCACCTTGTCCACCGCCTCGAACAGGTCGGGACTGGAGGCCAGCCCCTCCGCGGGCCCCAGGAAGAGGATCCCCCGGGCCCTGAGGGCGAAATGGAACAGGGGCACCAGCTTGCGCTGCAGGTCCGGCTGGAGGTAGATGAAGACGTTGCGGCAGGCGATGAGGTTCAGCGAGGAGAACGGCGGATCCCGCACGAGGTTCTGCACGGAGAATACGCACATGTCCCGCAGTTCCTTGGCGACGCGGAAGAGGGCCCCCTCGGGCACGAAGAACCGGGCCAGGCGATCCGCGGATACGCCCCGCAGGGCATCGGCGGCGTACCGGCCGGCCTTGGCGTGCATGAGCGCGCTGGTGTCGATGTCGGTGGCGAAGATCCGCACCGGGCGCGTGGCGCCGAGGGCGTCCAGCTGTTCGCGCACCAGCATCGCGATGGAATAGGCCTCCTCCCCCGTGCAGCACCCCGGCACCCAGATGCGGAGGGGCTCGGGGTCGGCCTTGCGCGACGCCAGCTCGGGCAGCAGGTGGTTGGCGAGGCTCACGAACGCCATGGGATCCCGGAAGAATTCGGTGACGCCGATGAGCAGGTCGTCCAGGAGGGCCTCGGCCTCTTCGGCGGAGTCCCGCAGGTGGGCGAGGTAGTCCTGGAGCGTGGGCGAGCCCGTGGCCCGGGCCCGGTTCTGGATCCTGCGCTGGAGGGTCCCAGGCTTGTACCGGCTGAAGTCGTTGTCGGTCCTCTGGGCGAGGACCTCGCAGATGTGCTTCAGGACCTCGGCCTGGTCCCTGGGTTCCTGGAAATGGTCGTGCGGCATGTCCATCGGCGAAGGGTTCCGGTCGGATCGCGGTTGATGGCGGTTGGCAAGGAGGGATGTCCCGCCATCCTATCAGGCCCGTTCACCCCCGGCGGGCCTCGGAAACCGCGCTTTCGAACAACCGGGCCCGAGGCAATGAACCATTAAGTCAATCCCGAAGCCCGGTGCCCCTGAAACCCCTAGGCCCTCCTCAAGGAGTGAACCCGGGCACTTGAATGGTTCCTGCCGATTCGAAAGCTTTTTTCCTGCGAAGGGCGAGGCCGGAATAGGCAGTCCTTCACCGGTCCGAAAGCGAATGCGCCACCACCGAAAGCGGGTACCGCGTCCCCGCCAGGAAGTCGTCGATGCACGCCAGCACCGCCGAGGAGCGGGGCCGCGCGGCGATCTCCTCCCGCGTGAGCCAGCGGCAGGCCAGGATGACGCTGTCCTGGGGGCAGGGCTCCAGGCCCTCGGGCACGGTGCCGATGAACGCCGCCCGAAGGTAGTCCCGGCCGTTGCGCGCCTTGACGTGGTAGACGCCCAGGAAGGCCTCGGGGGTGAAGGGCAGGCCCGTCTCCTCCAGCGTCTCCCGCACCACGGCCTCCACGAGCGTCTCGTCCGGGTCCAGGTGGCCCGCGGGCTGGTTGAAGACGCGCTCGGAGTGCACGCCGTCGGTCTCCTCCACCATGAGGAAGCGGCCGTCCCGTTCGATGATCGCGGCCACGGTGGGCCTCCAGCCTGTCATGAGATCTCCGCGAGCTTGAGCCTTGCCTGTTCCTGTTTGAGCCAGTCCTTCTGGGGTTCGGTGAGGCCCCTGGCCAGGGCCTTTTCCGCGGCCTCCTTGCAGGTGAGCAGGAGCTTGCGGTCCCGCACCAGGTCCGCCGCCTGGAACCTGGGCAGGCCGGCCTGCCTCGTGCCGAAGAATTCGCCGGGCCCGCGCAGCTCCAGGTCCTTCTGGGCGATGCGGAAGCCGTCCTGGGTCTCGGTGAGCACGCGCAGGCGCTCGGTCTCGCTGGCGGAGAGCATGATGAACTGGCTGCGGGCCGCGCCCCGGCCCACCCTGCCCCGCAGCTGGTGGAGCTGGGACAGGCCGAAGCGCTCGGCGTGGTCCACCACCATGACCGTGGCGTTGGGCACGTCCACGCCCACCTCCACCACCGTGGTGGCCAGGAGGACGCGGGTCTCGCCCTTGACGAAGGACTCCATGCGCAGGGCCAGTTCGTCCGCCTTGAGCCGGCCGTGGACGACGGCGATGGGCACGTCCGGAAACTGCGCGTGCAGGAGCGCCTCCATGGCCTGGATGTCCCGCAGGGGCACCTTGGTCTCGTCCTGGGGGTCGATGGCGGGGCTGATGACGAAGGCCTGGTGCCCGGCCCTGAGCTCGCGTTCCACCAGTTCCCAGGCGCGCTCGGCGTGGTCGGGCTCCAGGAGGCGGGAGGTGATGGGCTGGCGCCCCGGGGGCAGTTCGTCGAGCACGGACTGTTCCAGGTCGCCGAAGAGGGCCAGGGCCAGGGAACGGGGAATGGGCGTGGCGCTCATGACGAGCCAGTGGGGGTCCAGGCCCTTCTCCTTCAGGGCCTCCCGCTGGCGCACTCCGAAGCGGTGCTGCTCGTCGACCACCACGAGCTGGAGGCGTTGGAAGGCCACCGACTCCTGGAAAAGGGCGTGCGTGCCCACCACGTACGAGGCTTCCCCCGAGGCGATCCGGGCCAGGGCGGCGCGCTTCTCGGCGGCCTTCATGGGACCCAGGAGCAGCTCCATGCGCCCGGCCTGGTCGCCCAGGATCCGCCTGAAGGTGGCGGCATGCTGGCGCGCCAGGACTTCGGTGGGCACCAGCAGCGCGGCCTGGCCTCCGGTCTCGGCCACCATGGCCATGGCCAGGAAGGCCACCAGCGTCTTGCCGCTGCCCACGTCCCCCTGGAGCAGGCGGTGCATGACCCGGCCCGACGTGAGGTCCTCCACGATCTCCTTGAAGGCCGTGCGCTGGGCCCCGGTGAGCCGGAAGGGAAGGAAGCTCCGCAGCCGTTCGCGCAGCTCGGGGGAGGTGGCCACCAGCTGGCCCCGGCGCGCCATGCGGCCCGCCCTCCGCAGGGAGACCCCCAGGGAGAACGCGAACAGCTCCTCGCAGGCCAGGCGCTGGTGGGCCGGGGTGGCGCGGGCGTCCAGCAGGTCCGCGTCGCCGTCGTCGGGGGGCTGGTGCAGCAGGCGCAGGGCCCCCAGGGTGCCGGGGAAGCCGCGGGCCAGGTCCGGGGGAAGCCACTCGCCCGGGTCCGCGGCGCGGGCCAGGGCCTCCTGGACCAGCTTCTGGCGGAACCGCCCGCCGATGGGGCCCAGTTTCCGGTACAGGGGGAGGAAGCGCCGCACCCAGAGGTTCTCCTCGTCGACGGCCTTGCCCATGTTCTCGAAGGACGGGCCCCTCATCTCCAGGCCCGCGCGGCCCATGGCCACGGGCCCGAAGGCGAGGATCCGGTCACCGGGCCGCAGGGCACGGGCCAGGTAGGCCTGGTTGAACCAGATGAGGCGGATGGTGCCGGTGCCGTCCTGCAGGAGCACCTCGGTGAGCGCCATGCGCTGCACGCGGGTGGTGGTCGTCCGGAGGTCCTTGACGGTGCCCAGCACGGTCACGGGCTCCCTGTCGGGACTCCAGCGGGTGTCGAGCTCGCCGATCTTCTGGAGGGTGCCCCGGTCGACGTACCGGTAAGGCAGGGACCACAGCAGCTCCTTGAGGGTGGTGATGCCCGCGGCCTCGAAGGCCTCCGCGAAGGCCGGCCCCACGCCCCGCAGGGCCGTGACCCGGGAGGAGAGGGGGTACAGCGGCAGCGCCGTGGCCATCAGCCCATCCCGGGATCGGTGGCGCGCTCCATCTCGCGGTAGCGGGCGTACTCGCCCTCGAAGTAGAGCCCCACGGAGCCCACGGGGCCGTTGCGGTGCTTGGCGATGATCAGCTCGGCGCTGCGGTCGTCCTCCACCTGGCCGTCGGCGGGGGGCTGCATGCGCCGGTGGATGAACATGACCATGTCGGCGTCCTGCTCGATGGCGCCCGAGTCCCGCAGGTCGGAAAGCTGGGGCCGCCCGCCCTGGCGGTGCTCCACCTCGCGGTTGAGCTGGGAGAGCACGACGATGGGCAGGCCGTGGTCCTTGGCCAGGAGCTTGAACCCGCGGCTGATCTCGCCGATGCGGGTGGCCTCGCTCTGCTTGGCGGCCCTGGACGAGTCCGGGCTGCTCAGCAGCTGCAGGTAGTCCACGATGAGCAGGTCCAGCTTGTGGTTGGCCTGGGAGAGGTGGCGGTCCACCATGGCCGTGATCTCGCGGGTGGTGATGGCGGCCTGGTCGTTGATGTAGATGGGAAGCTCCAGCAGGGCGTCGCGGCTCTTGAGGAGCCGGGCCTGGATGGTCTCGTCGAAGTTGCCCGCGGCCACGCTCCGCAGGTTCACGGCGCAGTGGGCCGACAGGAGGCGGTTGAAGACCTCCTCCTTGGACATTTCCAGGGAGAAGAACGCCGCGTGGGCCTGGTGGTACATCGCCGAGCGCAGCAGCCAGTTGAGGGCCAGGGCCGTCTTGCCGATGCCGGGGCGGGCCGCGAGGATGATGAGGTTGCCGGGCTGGAAACCCTGGGTGATGGCGTCCAGGCGGGAAAAGCCCACCTTGAGGCCCGTGGAGCCGCGCCCTTCAAGGCGGTCCAGTAGGTTCTCCATGGCGTCCCGGGCCACGTCCGAGATGTGCTCGAGCCCGCGGCGGTCCTGGCCCTGGGCCAGCCGGAACAGGTCGACCGCCGCCTGTTCCACCAGGGTGTCGGGGGGCGCCTCCTCCTCCGCGGCCTGGCGCACCAGCTGGGCTCCGAGCCGGATGAGTTGCCGGAGCTTGCGCTTGCGGATGAGCAGGTCGGCCAGCACCTTGGGGCGTCCCACCTCCTCCGCGCTGAGCAGGTCCACCAGTCCGGTGAAGCCGCCCACCCGCCCCAGGTCCCCGGCCTGGTCCAGGGCGTCCTTGAGGGTGAGGGAGTTGACCTCGAGCTGGGCTTCGATGAGGGCCTTGAGGGCCTTGAACACCGCGCGGTGCGCGGGGTGGACGAAGTCCTCCTCCGACAGGACGAAGGAGGCTTCGGTGGCCGCCGTCTCGGCCCCGGGCGCGCAGCAGGTGGCCAGCAGCGCGCGTTCGGCCTCGATGTCCTCCGGCAGGCGTTGGGGGAGCCACTCGTTCATGGGGTCACGTCAGGGATGGGTGTAGCCGGTCCCCGTCACATCGATGAAGATGGGGTTGGTGACGGCGATGGGATAGATGCCCCGCATGATCTCGTACCAGGGGGTTCCCGCATGGTAGGGGCCGGCCTGGTCCAGGGCGACGCCGGCTTCCACCACGATCCAGGCGCCGGTTCCCGAGGTGGGCAGGGCGACGGGGAAGGTTCCCGTGTAGAGGCGGTCGTCCGTGGCGGACCGGGTGAGGACGGCGGGGTCGAGGGTGCTGACCACCTTGCCGTTCATGACGATGCGCACCTGGTCCAGGGGCATCCAGTCGGGCCGGTAGAGGTTCACGGCGACGTTGGCGGTGGCCAGGGGCCCCTTCACCAGGCCGCCGGGGCCGGTCCCCGAAATCGTCACATCCAGGAAGGGGCCGGTGGAGGCCACGGCGGCGCCGGACTTCAGGGCGGCCATCACCGAGGAGAGGTCCTGCACCAGGTCCGAGGTGGGCGCGGTGCCGGCCACGGGCGGGTTGGTGAGGACGGGGGAGGCCTTGAGGTAGGTGCGCGCCAGACCCACGGGGGTGTCGAGGCTGAACCTGGCCGAGGACAGACCCAGGGCCTTGGTGAAGGCCGTGGGGGTCTGCTGGTTCAGCAGGGCGAACCAGTCGGACCGCACCTGCAGGAATTCCTGGAACCAGGGATCGGGGGCGGCCTTGTCGAAGCCCTCGGCCCTCAAGAGCTCGATCGCGTCGAAGCTGCCGTTGGTGGTGTCGTTGGCGTAGAAGCCCTTGCCGGTCCACCAGGCGTTGACGCCGGTGCCCACGGGCACGGTGCCGTCGAAGCCGGCCTGGGTGAAGAGCCCGTTGGCGCCCCGGGGCCGGTTCACGATGGTGTACGAGCCCTTGGACTGGGTGATGAAGTCGGACAGGGTCCAGTTGTCGGGCTGCAGGGCCCCGCCGTAGCGGTAGGCGGTGGCGGCGGGGGTGCCCAGGGCCGTGGCGGTGCCGTAGCCGGGAAGTTCGGAGGTGCGGGCGTCCATCACGAAGGGGTCGTTCTTGATGGCGGAAAGCTGCCCGGCGCTCCAGCCGATGCTGTCGTATTCGGTCCGGAAGTCGTTGTAGAGCCGGTGGCCGTCGGTGCCCAGGTCCTTCTCGGTGGTGGCCACCACCTGGACGGATTCGGCCAGGGCCGAGACCAGCTTTTCGACCGGGAGGTACCCGCCGCCGCTGGCCTGGGAGGGCCCGGGCACGTCGAAGGTGGTCCAGCCCGCGGGAAGGGTCCTGGGCCAGACGATGAAGGAATGGATGCTGTTGGACTGGCCCTCGAAGGCGGTGATGTCCATGGTCTGGAGGTCGGAAAGGGGTCCCCGCGTCCCGTAGGCGCGGTAGGTGCCGCCGGTGATCACCGGCGTGCCGGCCTCGGACGCCTGTCCGGTGGGCGTGCCGTTGGCGAGCCAGAAGTAGCGGGTCTGCACGTTGGTGAAGAAGCCGGTGCCGAACATCTCGTTGCCGGCGCGGAACTGGTTCTGGCCGGGCCCGCCGCCCACGACCACGTGCTTGGTGACGCCGTCGTAGTAGGTGGAGAGGGTCCGGGTCCGGCGCATCTCAGGGTCGGGCGTGATGCCGGTGCCCTTGATGGTGAAGCGCATGGGCTGCATGTTGCCTTCGGGGGCGTTGGCCTCCCGGGTGTCGAAGAGGTGGGGCGCGTACAGGCTTCGCACCGCGGTGCCGGTGGAACTGACGATGCGGTCGGCCTCGGGGCACAGATAGTCGAAGGACCCCGGGTAGAAGCGCAGGGTGGGATAGATGACGATGGGTCCGCTGAGCAGGGGGCGGAGGCTATCGTAGATGTTGACAGACTGGTACTTGACCTGCTGGCCCACCTTGTTCGTCACCACGATGCGGTAGGTGCCGGCAGGAAGGTACATCGACGTCGAGTCGGGCGCGAAACTGGCCGCCGAAGTGATGTTCTCCCCGGGCTCCAGCCAGACCACGCGCTCGGGAATCCAGATATCCTTGCCCGCCTGGCCGGCTGACCGCTCCACGCGAATCTCGGTGGGGAACGGGCTCTGCCGCATGGCCGACCCGGTCAGCGGGAACTCCAGCTGGCCGAAACCCTGGGGCCAGAGCCCGTCGGTCTTGTTGTACTTCGCCAGGGCCATCTCGTCGAACAGAGCCTCCCCGTGGTTCGGTTTGGACAGGTCGGTGCTCTTCCCGCCCGCGATGTAGAGGCGGCGGTTGTAGGTCAGGGTTCCGCCCGCCGCCAGGCCCGCGGGGGCGAGGGGGAGGCTGCCCACCACCAGCCGCTCCGGGAAGGTGGGCCGCATGGCCTCGCGGGCCTCCTGGGGATCGGAGGCCACGGCGACGGCGGGGGCGTCCTGGCTCATGATGCCGATGGACGCGTGCGAATCGATGGAGGCGGCGCCGGGCTCGGCGGCCATCAGCACCACCATGGGCGACTGCACGGAGGTGGCGATGGGGTTGCCGAAGTCGCTGCCCGGAATCTGCACGCCCCAGGGCTGGGCAAGGGGCTCGCCGAAAACGGAGACGCCCGCGGGCACGCAGAAGCGGAAGCCGCTGGAGGTCTGGTGGAGGGCGTCGCCGATGCTGCGCACGCCCAACGGCGATCCGCTCTCGTTGACGATGGTGGTGGTGGCGAGCACGTACCGCCAGAGCTTGGACAGGGAGAGCACGTGGACGACGGAGACGCCCTGCACGCGGCCCGACGCGTCCCAGGTGGCGCCGGCGAGCTTGTGGCCCCTGTCGAGGATGGCGCCCCTCATGGTGAGGGTGCTGGGATCCGTGAGGGTCTCGGGCTCGAAGCTGTCGAAGACGAGCTGGAGGTCGGGGTCCTGGTTGACCACGGGCGTGAGGCGCTCGAGGGAGTCCGCGGGCATGTTGACCCGCTGGTAGCTGGTGTCCAGGCTGATGTACCCGGCGTCCACGATGCTTCCACCCGAGGCCGCCCCGGCGATGGGGCGCTGGGAGGTGTCCCCCCAGCGCGTGCCGTCGATGGCCACCTGAAGGAAGTCGTTGCCGAGGTAGAAGTCGCCGGGGCCGGCGGTGGACTTGAGGCCCGCCACCCGGTCGCCGCCCGTTTCAGGAATGGCCTCGGCCACCACCGTGGTCCGCTGGAACCCCGTGGCCCGGTAGCAGCCCGTGCCGCCCAGCGCGAGCAGGGCCGGTACGGCGCAGGCGATGCCCACGCGGGGAAGGCTTTGGGAAATTGGCCGCACGGGTCTGGTATGATTCATTAATTCTCACTCGCGTTGGGCCCCATTGGGGGTAAGGGTCTATGCTAACTCACGATGGGACTATCTGGCTGGGTTACTCTCCGTTGGGGTTCACGGCGGTGGCTGTGGGCAACCCTTGTTGTGTTCTTTACCATTGATTTGCTTTGGATTCTCCTATGGTTCCCCAAGGAGTTCGCTTCGCGCATTTTTCCGCGAAGCGCCGTTCCCGCCGTGACGGGTCCCGCCCTGGTCCTGGGGGCCGGCGTGTACGCCGACGGCGAGCCCTCCCCGATCCTCGAAGGGCGCCTGGAAACCGCCATGGCCCTGTTCAGGGCCGGCAAGGTGGGCTGGATCCTGGTATCCGGCGACAATCGGGCCCAGAACTACAACGAACCCCAGGCCATGCGCAAGTGGCTCATCCGGCGGGGGATCCCTGTTGAACGGGTGGTCAGCGACTATGGCGGGAGGCGCACCTACGACAGCCTCAGGCGGGCCCAGGCGGTCTTCGGCGTCAAGCGTATCGTGGTGGTCACCTCGGACTTCCACCTGCCCAGGGCCCTCTACCTGGCCTCCAGCATGGGCCTTGACGCCACCGGCGTGGCGGCGGACACCTCCGGGGTGCCCCTGAGGGCCCGGGCCGGCTTCCTGGCCCGGGAATTCGCGGCCCGGCACGTGGCGGTGCTGGACCGGTGGTTCCCGCCCCACACGATGCTGGGGAACAGGGAGTCCACGCCCGACGACGCTACAGCAGGGCCTTGAGGGCCCGGTAGTCGGTCTTTCCCGTGCCCAGGACCGGGATCTTCTCCAGGTCCACCACGGCACGGATGTTGTGGATCGGGCTGAAACCGGCCTCCCGGATGGCCTGGTTGGCCTGCTCGCGGGTGACGCCCCGCGTGGTGAACAGGGTCAGCTCCACGGCGCTGCCGGTCTCCCGGGCCTCCACGGCCAGGACCGCCTCGTCGTCCCCGAGGCCCGAGAAGCGGTCCAGGAGGGCTTCCTCCACCGAAGGCAGGCTGACCATCTCGCCCCCCATCTTCACGAACCGCTTCAGCCGGCCCGCGAACGCCAGCATGCCGTCCTCCTCCCGCACCAGGTCCCCGGTGCGGTACCAGGCGTGGCCCTCGAAGTCCACGAAGGGCGAGGGGCCGTCGAACCCGAGATAGCCTCCGAAGACGCTGGGGCCGCGCACCAGGAGCATCCCCATGGCCCCGGGCAGCGACCGTTCGCCGGTGTCGGGGTCCACCAGGACGTGGTCCACGGAGGGCATGCACCAGCCGATGGTTCCGTGCTTTCGGCGCTCCTCGCGGTTCGCCGCCACCACGGGGGAGCACTCCGTGATGCCGTAGCCCTCGAGGATCACCATGCCCGGCCAGCGCTGGGCGATGGTCTCGAAGAGGGCCTCGGGGCACTTCTCGGCGCCGGTGATGACGAAGCCCAGGGATTCCAGCTGGGCGGTGCGGGACACCCGCACGATGCCGTTGAGGAAGGTGGGGGTGCCCACCAGCGCCGTGACGCGGTAGGCCTCGATGTGTCGGGCCAGGGCCGTGCCGTCGGTGGGCACCGGGTAGTACACGGCCTGGAAACCGCAGCACAGGGGCAGGACGACGGTGCCCGTGAGGCCGAAGGAGTGGAAGGGGGGCAGGAACCCCACGAACCGGGCCCCGTCCAGGAAGCGGTACTCCGCCGCCACGTCGCGCACATTGGCCAGCATGTTGCCGTGGGTCAGGGGAACCGCCTTGGGCAGGTTCTCGCTGCCGCTGGTGAACAGCACCACGGCCGTCCCGGGGATGCGGGCCCTGCGCAGGGGCTTCCAGGAGAGCCAGGCGCCCAGGAGGGCCTTGAGCTTGGCGCCCCGGGTGAGGGAGGCCCCCACGTCCTCCATGAGCAGGAGACGGTCCCGCAGGGCATCCAGGTCCATGCCCTGGGACTGGATGCGCTCAACCACCTTGCCCACGGTGAGCACGCGCCTGACGTCCAGCAGGTCCAGGCCGTGGGTCATGTTGCGCACCCCGGTGGTCCAGTTCACCATGACCGGCGTCTTGCCCGCGAAGAGCACCGCCAGGTACAGCACTGCCGCGCCCACGCTGGAAGGCAGCATGATGCCCACGTAGGGGCCCTCGATGGCCTCCAGGACCGGCTTGAGGGCCAGGACGGAGGTGATGATGTCCCGGTAGGTGCGCACCCCCGAGGCCTGGTCGGCGATGATCGCCCTGCCGGGGTCCCGCGCCGCCTGGCGCAGGAAGACCTCCGGAATGGTGTCGCCCTCGGGCACCATCGCGGGCAGGCCCATGGGCCGGAACCAGGCCGAGGGCACCGGCTTGAGGGGGGCCCCCGCCGTGTCGATGGCGTGGCCCGAGGCCGCGAGCAGGGCGTCGCCCACGGTGACCAGGGAGTCCGGGTCGCCCAGGTGGTGGCCGAACTCCTGCTCGATCCAGAGCTGGAGCTCCAGCCGCATCAGGCTGTCCATGCCCAGTTCCCGCGCCAGCTTGTCGTCGTCCTTCAGGCCCGCCTTGCCCGACATCTCGCCCAGCCTGGCCAGCACCTGGGCGCGCACCGCGGGGGTGACCTCGCCGGGATCGCCCTGGAGCCGGGCCTGGGGCGGGTCGGGGAGGACGCGGCGGCCGCCGGGTTCCCAGGGGGTCGCGGGCACATGCAGGGCCGGGGGCGCATCCTCGTTGAAGTACGCCTCCATCCTCCGGTTCATGGCCTCCCGGCCCCCAGACCGGGGGAAGTCGGCCGGCTCGGCCAGTTCCACCGTCACCTCCCGGCGGGGGCAGAAGAAGATGAAGCTGGCCAGGATGTCCAGGGCCTGGCGGGCCAGGACCCGGGTGAAGTCGGGGGAGTGCCCCGCGGCGCGGCTGAAGCGGCTGCCCCAGAGGCCGCGGGTACGCACCAGCACCACCCGCGCGCCGGGCGCCGCGGCGAGGATGGTCTCCACCGCGCTGTTGCCCCCCAGGTCCTCGTGGCGGGCGCGCATGAGGTGTCCGCCCGGGTAGAGGAGGATGTTGCGGCCCTGGGCCAGATCCTCCGCGCATTCCCGGATCACGCGCTCCACTTCGGGGCGGCAGCTCTCGCCATGCTTGGAGAGGTCCGGCAGGGGTTTGGCCCCGAACTTCCGGGTGATCCAGTTGATGCCGGGACTGGCGATGCGGTCCCGGTCCGCCAGGGAGGCCGGACGGAACCGGGGGTAGAGGGTCCCCGCCACGATGACCGGGTCGATGAGGGCGGGATGGTTGGGAAGGAAGAGGATGCCGCCGGTGCCCCGGGAGGCCACCTCCTCCAGCCCCTTGACCCGGATGCGGTACCGCAGGGACAGGAGGCAGCGGCCCAGGGCGATGAAGAGGGAGGCCGTCACGCCCATGGCGCACTCCGGAGCAGGGCCCGCATCCCCAGGCTCAGGGCGAGGGCGAGGCACCCCACGGCGCACATGCCCGTGGTGGGTGCCCAGTGGGCGTTGAGAAGGTTGGACAGCGGTCCGCTCAGCATGATTCCGCCGAACACGGCGAAGTTGGCCGCGGCCAGGACCGCGCCCCGGCGCGAGGCCTCGGGCCGGCGCTGGATGAAGCTCTCCACGGGGATGAGGAAGATCCCGCCGAAAAGCCCCACCAGGCCCACCGCCACGAACACGGCGGGAACCACCAGGGGCGCGGGCAGCAGCCGCAGGGCGGGCAGCACCATCATGGCCAGGCCCATCCCGGCGCCCGCGGGCCCCAGCACCCGGTGCCAGTCCTCACCCTTGGCCCACCGGGGGCTGAGGATCCCGCCCGCGGCGATTCCGGCCAGCTGGCTGACGATGAGGGCGCTGGTGAGGGACTTGCTGAGCCCGAGTTCCTGGATGCCCAGGGGATTGATGAGGAGCACCTGAAGCGAGCCCGAGAACCAGATGAACACCGAGGCCCCCACGGTGAAGGCCAGGAGGGGATCCTTCCGGATGCCCGCGAGGTCGCGCAGGGTGGCCAGGGGGCCCAGCCACGGGAAGGGGGCGCGCGGGTCCGCCGCGGGGAAGGCGGCGATCCGGAAGCTGACCGCGAGGCCGCCCAGGGCCACCAGGATCACGCCGGCCCCCACCAGGAGGCGCCCGCGGTCGATGCCGTGGAACCCGGTTCCGGTCACGTCCAGGGTGAAGCCCGCCGCCGCGATGCCCACGAGGATCCCCACGGTCACCACCATGCGGAGCACGCCATTGGCCCGGGTCACGTAGTCCCCCGGGTAGAGCTCGGGAATGGAGCCGTTGACGGCCGGACTCATGAAGGCCGCCTGAGTGCCCATGGTGCCGAGCATGACGAGGATCAGCCACCAGTGGCCCGTGGCGATGCCCACGGCACCCACCAGCATGGCGGCCAGTTCCACGGCCTTGGCCGTGATGACGACGGTGCGCTTGGGGAACCGGTCCGAGGCCCATCCCGCGGGCGCCGCGAAGAGCAGGTAGGGGAAGGTGAACACGAAGACGGCCACCCCCTGGAGGCTGATGCGCCCCGCCGCCACCGCGAGGATGAGCACCGCCTGCTTGTAGTAGTTGTCGTTGAAGACGCCCAGGAAGAACGCCGCGGCCATGGCCGCGAATTTCCCCCGCGCCCGGCGGACCTGCACGCTTTCGTCGCTCAAAGGCCCTCCCCGGAACGCAGCGGACCCCGGGGATGCCCCAGGGTCCGGCCCTTGCGCGCGCGCATGTCCATGGATCAGAGGTCGATCTCCCCGACGCCCAGGTCGTCGGCGGTGTCCTCGGCGCTGTCCTTGATGGCCGGCGACACGTCCAGGTCGTTGGCCAGGCCCAGCATCTCGCTGGAGGAGGCGTAGATCTGGCCCACGGTCTGCTTGCGGGTCTCAAGCGTCTGGATGAGCTCCTGCACGCGCTTGATCTCGTCGTTGAGGTGCTGCCATTCCACCCGGATGGTGTTGTTCATCTGGTCGACGTCCTGGCGGCAACGCTCCCGGGCCTGCTCGTAGAACTGCTGCTGGTCTTTGTTGAGATCCATAAAAGCTCCATACACACGTAAAGGGGAAACACCAAAGATTCGGATGGGTAAAGGATACCGGGAACCGCACGGACCTCAGTTGAAAACCTTGTACGCCACCCAGGCCACCGTCGCGATGAGGGCGATGAGCACGGGGATCAGCCAGAGGGGCTGCTGGGGGTGCCCCACGGGCGCCGGGGGCATGGGCATGGGCTCGGGGGGGCGCACCCGCTGGGGCTGCGGCGGGACCGGACGGGGCTGGATCTGGGGCTGGGGCTGCGGGGGGCGCGGCTGCGCGGACGGCGGGGGCTGGACGGCGGGGTACCGGTGCCGCAGGAGCTCCTCCAACTCACCCCGGGACCCCTTCAGGACCATGTTCACGTACTCGGCCAGGTCGTGCTCCGTGGGCTCGCTGCTGGTCTTCACCAGGAGGTTCTTGAGGTCCCGCTCCAGGAACCGGGCCGAGACGTAGCGGTGGTCCACGTCGCGGTTCAGGGCCTTGTTCACGATGGCGGCCATCTCCGGCGAGACCGCCGGGTTCACCGTGCGCACCTCCAGGACCTTGCCCATGCGGACCTTCTCGAGGACCCCCAGCTCGCTGTCGGCCTGGAAGCAGCGTTCCCCGGTAAGGAGCTCGAAGAGGACCAGGCCCAAGGAATAGATATCGGACCTGCCGTCCAGCGCCCCGCCCAGGGCCTGTTCGGGGCTCATGTAGAGGAGCTTGCCCTTGAGGGCGCCGGCCATGGTCTGGGTGCTCTTGGTGGCGGCCTTGGCAATGCCGAAGTCCACCAGCTTCACCGCCCCCTCGTAGGAGATGAGGATGTTCTGGGGGCTGATGTCCCGGTGGACGAGCTTGAGCTCCTTGTCGTTGATGCCGCGCTTGCGGTGGGCGTAGTCCAGGGCGCTGGCCACCTTCATGGTGATGGCGGCGGCGAGGGGCTCGGGCACCGGCAGCCGGTACTCCCGCACCTTGCGCAGCAGGCTGCGCAGGTCCCGCCCGTCCACGAACTCCATGGCGATGTAGTAGAACCCCATGGCCTTGCCCAGGTCGAAGATCTGGCAGATGTTGGGGTGCGTGAGCTGCGCGGCGAGCTTGGCCTCGTCGATGAACATCCGCACGAACTCGTCGTTGTCCGAGAGGTGGGGGAGGATGCGCTTGATGGCCACGATCTTCTCGAAGTCGTGGACGCCGCGCTGGCGGGCCTTGAACAGTTCGGCCATGCCGCCCACGGCGACCTTCTCCAGGAGGTAGTAGTTGCCGAACTCCTCCATGCTCTCGTCCGGGGGGGCCGGGCTCTCGGGAGGGGCGGGCGGGGGCCAGTTGTCGGGGATCTGGGGCAGCGGGCCCGTGGCCTTGATGTCGACCTCGGAGCCCTGGAAGAAGCCGGAGATGCTCGGAACGCCGCCGAGGGTGAAGTCCTTGGGCAGCGGGGGGGTCACGGCCCGGGGCGGCTCCGGCGGCAGCTCGTCCAGGTCGGTGAGGATGTCCGCGAAGAGGTCCTCGGTGGTGAATTTCTGGGCGCCCGGTCCGAAGCCGCCCAGGCAGGAGCGCAGGGTGGCCGGCCAGGCCTGGATGGAGGTGTCCCGGCCCATGCGGTGCAGGGAGGTGGGGTCCAGGCCCGCCTTCCGCGCCCATTCCGCATCGGCTTCCGTGCCCCCCAGGGCCACCAGGGCGATGCCGGGCTTGCGGAGCTGGAGGTCCCGGAGCAGCGCCAGCCCCTCCTCCCCGATGGCCCGGGGATCGAACAGGACCACGTCCGGCGGGGTGGCGGCGGCGGCCTGGAAACCCCGGGCGGCCCCCTGCGCCCAGACGACCTCCCAGCCTTCGTTTCCCATGACCGCCGACAGGTCGGGGGTCCGGAAGGATTCGCCGTCCACGATGAGCAGATGAGCCTGGGCCATAAATTCTCGAGAAAATGGAATTATAGACCGCGGGAGCGGAAGCGGCCAACTCCTCATCTTCAACAACGAATGCTGGCAATACCTGCATTCCGCTGGTAACCTGATGGACGGCCCTGGTTCCGGAATTGCGGTTTCAGGGCGAAATCAAGGCGGAAGGAGGTGTCCCCACATGCCACTGGTCAAAATCAAGGAAGATGAAACTTTCGAGAACGCGCTTCGCCGCTTCAAGCGGAAGTGCGAGAAGTCTGGAATCCTCAGCGAGCTGAAGAAGCGTCAGCACTACGAGAAGCCCAGCGCCAAGCGCAAGCGGAAGATGCTCGCCGCCCGCAAGAAGACGTTGAAGCGCCTCGCCCAGGAGCGGAGGCTGATGGGCTGAAGCCCACGTTTCCGATAGGATGGAAAGGCCCGCCCACGGCGGGCCTTTTTCGTGCGCCAATGCCCCCCATGACCCGAACCCCCTACGCCTCAGAACTCCTCGCCGTCGAATTCCCCACCCTGGCCGCCCTGGTGGCGGGCGGGGCGCGCACGCGCCTGGGCCGCGCCGCCCTCCAGGAGCTCCAGCCCTGGGACGGCCGCTGCGGCCTGCGGCGGCTCAGGCAGATGGAACTGGGACCCACCTGGTCCCTGGACCCGGGGGCCCTGCCCATCGTGGCCTTCGACGAGGCCCTGGACGAGGTGCTCAACCCCGCCGGGTGGCCCCTGCCCGAGCACTGGCGCCAGCTGCGGGAGGGCCTGCGCGCCCTGGCCACCCTCCTCCGCACCGCCCGGGGCCTGGAATGGCCCGAGGACCGGCCCGGGCCCGAGGGCACGGAACTGGGCATCGACCGGCTGCAGGTCACCGCCGACCTCCTGCCCGACCCCGGGCCCGTGGCCGACCAGCTGGGGCGCTGCTTCACGGAGGACGGCCAGCTCGATCCCATGCGGGTGCCGGGCCTGGCCGACCTTCACCGCACCCGGTCCAGGTGCTTCCAGTCCGTGAACAACCGCCTCCAGCGCATGCTCCGGGACTTCCCCGACGCCTTCCAGGAATTCAACGTCGTGGAGCGCAACGGGCGCTTCTGCCTGCCGGTGCGCACCGAGCGCCGGGGCATGGTGCCGGGGCTCGTGCTGGACCGCTCCAGCAGCGGCGCCACCGTGTTCGTGGAGCCCTTCGAGGCCGTGAGCCTCAACAACGACCACGTGGAGGCCGACCGGGAATACATGCAGGCCGTGCAGGCCTTCCTGCGGGACCTGCTGGAGGGCCTCCGGGCCCGGCGCTTCGATTTCGAGCGCTGGCACCGCTTCCAGGCCGACGCGGACGAGGGCCTCGCCCTGCTGCGCTGGAGCGCCCTGTGCGACGGCGCCCTGCCGGACCTGGGCCGGGACCGGCTCTGCCTCCTGGAGGCCCGGCACCCCCTGCTGCTGCCCAACGTGCGCGCCGCCCTGGACCTGGACCCCCTGGACCACGACGCCGTGCCCCTGACCCTGGAGCTGGACCGGGAGCGTCCCGGGGTGATCATCTCGGGCTCCAACACCGGCGGAAAGACCGTCGTCCTCAAGACCGTGGGCCTGCTCACCGCCCTGGCCCGGTCCGGATGCGCCATTCCCGCCCGGCCCGGCACCGAGGTGCCGGAGATGGCCACCCTCCACGCCGACATCGGCGACCACCAGACCCTAATCGGCAGCCTCTCCACCTTCTCCAGCCACATCCTCCACCTCAAGCGCATCGTGGGCCAGGCCCGCACGGGGGGCCTCGTGCTGCTGGACGAGCTGGGCACGGGCACCGACCCCAAGGAGGGGGCCGCGCTGGGCATCGCCCTCCTGCAGTCCCTTTCCCGGCGCCAGTGCTGGGTGCTGTGCTCCACCCACCTGGGGGAGATCAGCCAGTGGGCCCTGCGCCACCCCCGCTTCCAGAACGCCTCGGTGCAGTTCGACGAGGAGCGGCTGGCCCCCACCTACCGCCTCATGGTGGGCATGCCCGGCCAGAGCCGCGCGCTGACCATCGCCGCCAAGCTGGGCCTGCCCCGGTCCATCCTCGACCACGCCGAGAAGGTGCTGGGCCGGCGCGAGCAGGACTGGCGCGAGTTCCTCCGGCAGCTGGAGGCGGACCGCCTGCGGCTGGCCGACGAGACCCAGGCCCTGAAGGAGGCCGCGGCGGCCGTGGAGAAGGACCGGAAGATCCTCGCCAACCGCGAGGAGTCCCTGCGCCACGCCCAGGAGAAGTTCCAGCGGGAGTCGGGGGAGAAGGTCCAGCGGGTCCTCGACTTCATCGACCACGAGTCCAGGCGGCTCGTGAAGGAGCTCAAGGAGAAGCACAAGGCCACCGAGCCCTTCAACGCCGACCGCGTGGGCACCGACGTCCGGGAGCGGGTGCGCACCATCGAGCAGATCGCCCACGCCGAAATGCGGGCGGGGACCGCCCCGCCCCGGGCCCAGGATCCGCCGCAGCTTCGGGAGGGCGGCTACGCCCGGCACCGGGGCCTGGGCGTGGAGGGCCGCGTCGCCAGCCTCAAGGGAGACCGGGTGGTGCTGGAGACCCCCCAGGGCCGGCGCCTGGAGGCCCGCGCCGGGGAGCTGGAGGCCATCCACCGGGGCGCCCTGGGCGCACAGAGCCCCCGCAGGGGTTCCGTGCGCTTCCGCGGCGACGCCGAGGACATCCAGTCCGAGATCAACCTCATCGGCCGGGCCTCGGACGACGTGGACACCGAGATCCACCGGTTCGTGGAGTCCTCCATCGCCGCGGGCCAGAAGTTCATCCGCGTGGTCCACGGCCACGGCACCGGGAAGCTCAAGGCCGCCGTGCGCGAGGCTCTGAAGGGCCACCCGGGCATCGCCAAGGTGGAGGACGCGCCGCAAAGCCAGGGAGGCGCGGGGGCCACGGTAATCACCCTCCGGTGACGGGAGGCTACGTAATGGCCCTTATGGCGTGCACCTGAGAATCAATCACACTTGCATGGAACCAGCGGGAACCCGAACTCTCCGAAGGGAGGCGGGGCCCTGCCCTGCCCGGAGAAGCCCCCATGAAGTGGTACCGCAACCAGAAGCTGGCCACCCAGCTCATCCTCTCCTTCTTCCTTGTGGCCCTGGTGGCCGTCGTCGTGGGGCTGCGGGGCATGGGAAACATCCGCAAGGTGGCCGGGATGATGACCGACATGTACGAGAACCAGCTCACGTCCGTGTCCCTGGTGGGCAAGGCGCGAAGCAATGCGATCATGTATGCCCGGCTCACCAACAACTACTTCGTGGCCCCGGACGTCGAACGCAGGCGCGCCGTGGCCGAAGCCATGGCCGCCAACCGCGTGTCCCTGATGGACCACATCGCCAAGGAGCGCGCCACCCGCATGGCCAAGGAGGAAACCGTCCTCTGGGCCGCGTTCGACCGTATCTGGGGCCCCTACGAGGAAACGACCCGGCGATTCCTGGCCCTGGTGGACCAGAACAAGCATGCCGAGGCGGGCCCCTTCCTCTTCTCCGAACTGCGCCCCAAGACGCTGGAACTGGACCGGATCTTCAAGGCCATCGAGGAGGTCAACCTGCAGGATGCCGCCCTCACCCAGAAGAACAGCCTCGAGGCCGTCGCCTCCCTCCAGACCCAGACCATCGCCTTCATCGCCGGGGCCTTCGCGGTGGCCCTTTCCCTGGGCATCGGCGTCGCCCGCATCCTGCGGAGCCTGGTGGGCGGTGAGCTCAACGAGGCCTCCGAGGTGGCCCGGCGGGTGGCCTCGGGCGACCTCTCGGTGGAGGTGCGGACGGCGCCTGGCGACACCACCAGCATGATGGCCTCCATCAAGGACATGGTGGAGCGCCTTTCGGCCGTGGTGGGCCGGGTCCAGGACGCCTCCGGCTCCCTGGCCGGGGCCGCCGAACAATTGAGCTCCACCGCCCAGTCCCTGAGCCAGGGCGCCAGCGAGCAGGCCGCGAGCGTGGAGGAGACTAGCGCCTCCATGGAGGAGATGAGCGCCTCCATCGCCCAGAACAATGAGAATGCCAAGTTGACCGGCGATCTGGCCACCAGCACCGCCCGGGACACGGTGGAAGGCGGCCAAGCGGTGCGTGAGACCGTGGGCGCCATGAAGGAGATCGCCCAGAAGATCGGCATCATCGACGACATCGCCTACCAGACCAACCTCCTGGCGCTCAACGCCGCCATCGAGGCGGGCCGGGCCGGTGAGCACGGGCGGGGGTTCGCCGTGGTGGCGGCCGAGGTGCGCAAGCTGGCCGAGCGCAGCCAGGTGGCGGCGGAGGAAATCGGCAGGTTGGCCTCGGGCAGCGTGGACCTGGCCGAGCGGGCCGGCAAGCTCCTGGACACCATCGTGCCCTCCATCCAGAAGACGTCCGATCTGGTGACCGAAATCGCCGCGGCCAGTTCCGAGCAGAACTCCGGCGTGGGCCAGATCAACGGCGCCATCACCCAGATCAGCCAGGCGGTGGCCCAGAACGCGGCGGCTTCCGAGGAACTGGCCAGCACGGCCGAGGAGGTCACGGGCCACGCCCTGGAACTCCAGACCGCCATGGGCTTCTTCAACCGCAAGGGCGGGTCCGCCGCGCCGGTGGCCGCGCCCAGGCGGGAGGCCCCCCCCGCGCGCAAGGCCGGCAAGGCCGTCCGCGTGGACGAAACCGGCTTCACGCGGTTCTGAGAGGAGTGGCGACCATGTCCGAACTCATGACCGTGCAACGCCGCAACCCGGTTCCCATCGCCCCGGAAAAGCCAAGCCAATACCTGGCCTTCGTCCTGGGCCGGGAGACCTTCGCCATGGAGATCCGGTCCATCAAGGAAGTGATCCAGTACGGGGAGCTGACCCAGGTTCCGATGATGCCGGACTTCGTCCGGGGCGTGATCAACCTCAGGGGCTCCGTGGTGCCCGTGCTGGACCTGGCGGTGCGCTTCGGCCGGGCCCCCAGCCCGGTGGCCCGGCGCACCTGCGTGGTGGTGCTGGAGGTGGAGCATCTCGGCGAGGGCCTGGTGCTGGGCTTCATCGTGGGCCAGGTGCGGGCGGTGCTCGACATCGACGCGGCCGACATCGATCCGCCACCGGCCTTCGGCTCCTCCCTGCGCACCGATTTCCTCGCGGGCATCGGCAAGGTGGAGGGCGAGTTCGTCATCATCCTGGATGTGGACAACGTCCTCTCCCTGGAGGAGCTCGCGGCGATTTCCGGCTGAGGGCGACCCTGCGGGGTATCCAAGCGGTCTACACTGGGACCCGAATTCCCGGGAACCCCAGGAGACCCCATGCGCATCCTCGTCCTCGCCTCGCTTCCGGCCATCCTTGCCGCCCAGGCCCCGGAACAGACCACGACCCAGAAGGACCAGCAGGCCCTGGCCGTGACCATCTACAACGACAACCTCGCGCTGGTGAAGGACCAGCGCGAGGTGCGCCTTCCCAAGGGCGATCTGGACCTGGCCTTCCAGGAGGTTTCGGCCCAGATCCGCCCCGAGACGGCCCTGATCCGCAACCTGACCGAGGCCAAGGACTTCTGGGTCAACGAGCAGAACTTCGATTTCGACCTGCTCACGCCCGGCAAGCTCCTGGAGAAGTACGTGGGCCGCAAGGTCACCGTGGTCTCGCAAAAGCCGAACCCCGACGGCGCCGGCTCCCGGGAGGTGCGGGAGGAGGCCGAAGTCCTGGCCGCCAACGAAGGCACCGTCCTGAAGTTCGCGGACCGCATCGAGACCTCCCTGCCGGGCCGCATCATCTACCCCGGGGTCCCCGCCAACCTCCGGGCCCGGCCCACCCTGGTGCTCAGCCTCCATTCCCCGAAGGAGCGCTCCCAGAAGCTCGAGCTCAGCTACCTCACGGCCGGCCTCTCCTGGCGCGCGGACTATGTGGCCAACCTCTCCCCGGACGAGAAGACCCTCGACCTGGGCGGCTGGGTCACCCTCACGAACCAGAGCGGCTCGGCGTATCCCAACGCCACCCTCCAGCTGGTGGCGGGCGACGTCCACCGCGCCTCGGCGAACCGGGAGGCCCCCGCCCCGATGATGGCCATGGCCAAGGCCTCGGCGCGGGCCGAGATGAAGGAGGAGAGCCTCTTCGAATACCACCTCTACACCCTGGACCGGCCCACGACCCTCAAGGAGAACCAGACCAAGCAGGTGGCCCTGCTCACCGCCCAGGGCGTGCCCGTGCGCAAGGAGTACCTTCTGCGCGGCGACGCCTACGCCTTCCAGGCCCGCTACGAGAACCTGGGCGAGAAGCCCAAGGTCGGCGTCTTCGTGGAGTTCAGGAACCGGGAGGAGTCGCGCATGGGCATGCCCATGCCCAAGGGCGTGGTGCGGGTCTACAAGCGCGATGGACAGGGACGGCCGCAGTTCGTGGGCGAGGACGCCATCGATCACACGCCCCGGAACGAGACGGTGAGACTCAAGCTCGGAGATGCCTTCGACGTCACCGCGGCCCGCAAGCAGACCGACTACAAGGTGCTGGGCCCCCAGGGCGCCTACCGCCAGGTGACCGAAGTCGCCTTCCAGGTGGAGCTGCGCAACGCCAAGAAGGAGGCCGTCACCGTTTCAGTGCTGGAGCCGATCTTCGGCGACTGGGAGATCGTCCAGAAGAGCCACGATTTCGTAAAGGAAGCCAGCGGTCTCGCCCGGTTCAACGTGCCGGTTCCGGCCGAAGGCAGTTCCACGCTCACCTACCGCGCACGCATGCGCCGGTAACCGATGTGACAATTATCAACGCGCGGGTAACCGGATAAGGCTATTTTGGATCTGTGGTCGACCTGTCGTGAGCCCTCCCAACGGTTTCCTGGGCTCCGTAAGGAACGACAAGAAACGAGGGTCGGGTTCCGGCACTCGCTGATCGTGCGATACCCACCTTGCATCGTGTTTCAACGCATGATCAGGCACCACGGCAAACAGTGTAGCACGATTCGATATTTTTCTATCGATACTTTTTCTAACATTGGCCGCCGTTCCCCGGCCCAGTTCCCACGGAGTTCCCCATGGCAAACCCGGTCGAGGCAAACCCGGTTGCGGCCTTCTTCGACACGTTGAGGAAGAACGCGGACGAGGTCCTGGCTGATAGCGGCGATTCCGCCAGGATCCAGATCCAGATCGGCTCCGCAACCTGTGAGCACGCCGCCGGCTCCCTCGAGGCCCTCGACGAATTCCAGAAGCACATCCAGGCTTCCGGCCGCGAGGACATCGTCATCCACAAGACGGGCTGCACGGGCCGCTGCAGCAAGGAGCCCATCGTCGGCATCACGGTCCCCGGCAAGATGCCCGTCAAGTACGAGCGCGTGGACCGGGCCCTGGTGCACAAGATCTTCTCCAGCCACATCCAGAAGGGCGAGCCCCTCCCCGAGCACGCCCTGGACGGCTCCCTGGACAACGTGGCCGATCTCTCCTTCATCTTCTGCGAAGGCCGCCGCTGCACCACGGGCCAGGCCCTCAAGCACGCCTTCGACCGCAAGCTCAAGGAGAAGGGCGTTCCCGCCAGCCGCGTGAAGACCTCCCACGTGCGGTGCTTCGGCGCCTGCAGCGAGGAGACCGAAGGCAAGTGCACGCACGTGCTGGTGAACCCCGACCGGGTCCTCTACCGCATCTTCACCGAGAAGGACCTGGACGAGATCCTCGACAAGCACGCCATCGGTGGCGAGGTCGTCGACCACCTGCGCTGCCCCGAGAAGCCCATCACCCAGGACTTCTACTCGCTCTACGGCGACATCCACTTCTTCAACCACCAGAACCGCATCGCCATGCGCAACAGCGGCATCGTCGACCCCGAGAACCTCGAGGAATACGTGCGCTACGGCGGGTTCTCGGCCCTGGCCACGGTGCTCGGCAAGAACGATCCCCTGTGGGTGATCAACGAAGTCCTCAAGGCCCGCCTGCGGGGCCGTGGCGGCGGCGGCTTCCCCACCGGCCAGAAGTGGAAGATCGCCCACGACCAGGCCGAGACCACCCGCTACCTCATCTGCAACGGCGACGAGGGGGATCCGGGCGCGTTCATGGACCGCGGCATGCTGGAGTCCGACCCCTTCAACATCGTCGAGGGCATGATCATCGCCGCCTTCGCCATCGGCGCCGGCCACGGGTTCTACTACATCCGCGCCGAGTACCCGCTGGCCATCAAGCGCATCCAGAACGCCCTCGCCCAGTGCCGCAAGGCGGGCCTCCTGGGCAAGAACATCATGGGTTCGGGCTGGGACTTCGACATGGAAGTCCGCCTGGGCGCCGGCGCCTTCGTGTGCGGCGAAGAGACCGCCCTCATCCGGTCCATCGAGGGCGAGCGCGGCCAGCCCAAGGTCCGCCCCCCCTACCCCACCGTCAAGGGCCTCTGGGGCAAGCCCACCTGCATCAACAACGTGGAGACCTTCGCCAACATCAGCGCCATCATCAACTACGGCGGCGAGTGGTTCGCCAACCAGGGCACCGCCGACAGCGGCGGCACCAAGGTCTTCGCCCTGGCCGGCAACGTCAAGCACACGGGCCTGGTGGAAGTGCCCCTGGGCACCCCGCTTTCCAAGGTGGTGTTCAACATCGGCGGCGGCGTCAAGGACGACAAGGCCCTGAAGGCCATCCAGACCGGTGGCCCCGCGGGCGGTTTCATCCCCGCCTCCCAGTCCGAGATGGAAGTGGACTTCGGCCCCCTCTCCAAGGCCGGCTCCATCATGGGGTCGGGCGGCATGATCGTCCTCAGCGAGGACGACTGCATGGTGGACCTCTCCAAGTTCTACCTCAGCTTCACCCAGGAGGAGTCCTGCGGGAAGTGCACCCCCTGCCGCGAAGGCACGACGCGCATGCTCGAGATCCTCGAGAAGATCACGTCGGGCCGGGCCGTGCTGGAGGACCTGGACAAGCTCGAGCGCCTCGCCAGGCTCTGCCAGCAGACCGCCCTCTGCGGTCTCGGGCGCGCCGCGCCCAACCCGGTGCTCAGCTCCCTCAAGAACTTCCGTGACGAGTACCGCGAGCACATCGTGGATAAGAAGTGCAAGGCGAAGAAGTGCGTCGCCCTGATCCGCTACCAGATCGATCCTGAGACGTGCATCGGCTGCACCGTCTGCGCCAGGAACTGCCCGGTGGAGTGCATCTCCGGCCAGCGCAAGACCGCACACCTGATCGACCAGGAACGCTGCGTGAAGTGCGGGCAGTGCTTCGAAGTCTGCCGGTTCGACGCGGTCGAACGCGTCTAATCAAACGCACCCCTGACACAGGAACCCACGATGACCGAGACCATGATCAACCTCACCATCGACAGCGAGCACATCCAGGTGCCCAAGGGGACCACCGTCCTCAAGGCCGCCGAGAAGCTGGGGATCCACATCCCCAGGCTCTGCTACCACCCCAAGCTGAGCCTCGAAGGCGCCTGCCGCATCTGCGTCGTGCAGGTGGAGGGCTTCAGCAGCTTCCTCACGGCGTGCAGCCACGAGGTCTGGGAGGGGATGAACGTCCAGACCAATTCCCCCGAGATCCGCCGCGCCAGGCGCGACATCGTCGAACTGCTGCTCGACAACCACCCCATGGATTGCCAGACCTGCGACCGCGACGGCGTGTGCGAGCTCCAGAAGCAGGCCTACCGCCTGGGCGTGCGCGAGCGCCACTTCGAGGGCAAGCGCAAGCGCTTCCCCATCGACGACCAGAGCGAGTCGGTGGTGCGCACCCCCGAGAAGTGCATCCTGTGCGGCCGCTGCATCCGGGTCTGCGAGGAGGTCCAGGGCGTGCACAACCTCAGCCAGCACGGCCGCGGCTTCGAGACCGTGGTGGGCCCGGCCAACCTCGGCCCCATGGACGACAGCGCCTGCATCCAGTGCGGCCAGTGCATCAACGTCTGCCCCACCGCCGCCTTCCTGGAGAAGGACCACACCGAGCGCGTGTGGGAGGCCCTGGCCATGCCCCGGGACAAGAAGCACATCGTCGCGCAGCCCGCCCCCTCCATCCGCGCCGCCATCGGCGAGTGCTTCGGGCTGCCCATCGGCACCCCGGTCACCGGCAAGCTCATCACGGCCCTGCGCCGCCTGGGCTTCGATGCGGTCTTCGACACCAACTTCGGCGCGGACCTGACCATCATCGAGGAGGCCAACGAGTTCCTTCGCCGCATGAACGGCGAGGGCCCCCTGCCCCTGCTCACGTCCTGCTCCCCGGGCTGGGTCAGCTTCATGGAGAAGTTCTACCCGGAGATGATTCCCCACACCTCCACCTGCAAGTCCCCCATGTCGATGCTCAGCACCCTCTCCAAGACGCACTACGCCGAGAAGAAGGGCCTCAGCCCCGACCAGATCTACATGGTGGGCATCATGCCCTGCGTGGCCAAGAAGTTCGAGGCCGCCCGCCCCGAGCACGCCATGGAGGACGGCACCCCCTACACCGACGCCGTGCTCACCACCCGTGAGCTGGCCTGGATGATCAAGTCCTACGGCATCGATTTCGTGAACCTCCCCGACGGCGAGTTCGACCGGCCCCTGGGGATCTCCTCGGGCGCCGCCGACATCTTCGGCGCCACGGGCGGCGTGATGGAAGCGGCGCTGCGCACCGCGGCCGTGAAACTCACCGGCGACGAGCTGGGTCCCCTGGTCTTCGAGGACGTGCGCGGCGTGACCGGCCTCAAGGAGGCCTCCATCACCCTCGCCGGCAAGGAGATCAACATCGCCGTCTCCAACGGCCTCACCAACGCCAAGACGGTGCTCGAAGCCATCAAGAGCGGCGAGAAGCAGTACCACCTGGTGGAGATCATGGCCTGCCCCGGAGGCTGCGTCGCCGGGGGCGGCCAGCCCTACCCGCCCTTCACCATGGACGTGCTGGATCCCGAACTGGGACGCCTGCGCGCCAAGGCCCTCTACCGGATCGACAGCGACAAGCAGCTGCGCCGCAGCCACGAGAACCCGGCCATCGAGCACCTCTATGCCGAGTTCCTGGGTGAGCCCAACGGGGAGAAGGCCCACCATCTGCTTCACACCCACTACCACGCCCGGATGCCCAGGGGGATCAAGTGAGCGCAACCAACACCGACAACTGGCTTGAAATCAAGGCCGCGGCCGAAGCCGCGCTCCCCGCGAACGTGGTGGAGTTCATCGCTTCCCTGAACGGCACCCTCCACTCCGAGAGCCACCTCATCGCCATCCTGCACCTGGTGCAGGCCGAGACCGGCTGGCTCTCCACCGAACAGATGGAAGCCGTGGCCCAGCTGGCCCAGATCCCGCTGGCCAAGGTCACCGGGGTGGCCACCTTCTACCACTACTTCCGCCTCCAGCCCCGGGGCAAGCACATGATCAACGTGTGCCTGGGGACCGCCTGCTACGTCAAGGGCGCCGACAAGATCAGCCAGCGCCTCATGGACAACCTGGGCATCCAGTTCGGGGAGACCACCAAGGACGGCATGTTCAGCCTGGAATCCACCCGCTGCCTGGGCACCTGTGGCCTGGCTCCCGTGGTGATGATCGACGACCAGGTCCACGGCCCCGTGACCCCGGGCGAAGTGAGCCTGATCCTGGAGCGCTATCTCAAGAAGGACAAGGCCGTACCCAAGGCCTGATCCGCAGGATCCCGGGAATGGCCGGAGACGCCTGGGCGGCGCGTGGGAACGCCGCCCGGGTTCTCCGGCCAGGTTTTTTCAGAGCCGCTGGCACCCTTCCTGCCTGGACAGCGTGGCGTCGAAGGTCCCCAGCGGCACGCCCCCCGAAGCCTTCACGGTCTCGAGGATGAAGCAGTCCGCGAAGTCGGCCCTGCACCCCTCCCAGGTCCTGAGCGCGGCCTCCAGGAGGGCCGGTTCCTGCACCTCCAGCTCCGCCATCTCCAGAAGGGCCTGGGCCACCTGGCAGACCTTTTCCTTGGCCAGACCGTAGCGGCTCATGAGTACCCAGACCAGTTCCAGAAGGGAAAGGTGCGTCACGAGAACCGGATGGTGGCGCTTGACGAAGGCCTGGGCCTTCTCGAACTGACCGGGATCATCCCGCGTGACGAGGCGGACCAGGACGTTGGTGTCGATGGCGGCCATCCCTACCTCCCCTCATCCCGGCGCCCCGCGCGGGAAGCCAGGAATTCCCGCCTTGCGGCCCGCAGCTCCTCGTCCGTCAGCCGGATCTCGAGGGGGCCGATCAGCGCGTGAAGGTCGGTCCAGGTGACGCGCTTGGGCCGGACCCGGTACTCGCCGTTCTCCCCGCGGTCCCATATCAGCTGGGTTCCGGGCCGGATGCCCAGGTCCCGCCGGACTTCGGCGGGCACCGAAATCTGGCCCTGACGGGTGACTTTGGAGACGGCGATGAGCATGGGCACACCTTCATTACCAATGGTAATGCATCCTCGCCCAGGCGCAAGGTCACCAGGCACCGGGCCGCTCGTGGTCGAGGGTGTCATGGACCGTGCGGGAACGAAGGGGTCTGAAATGAGCCTTCCTGTCATGGGTCCTTCCGAAAAGGACCAGCCTACCCCGGCCCCCCTTCCCGCAAAAGAGCCGTGGGGAAAGGGCTCAACCGGGGCGCGCCGTGCGGGGTCAAGTGGCTATTCTTTCTTTACCCGGCGAAAAGCCCCTGGAGCCTCCATGTCCCTGGTCCCCCTCGTCCTCATCGCCTGCCTGCCCCTCACCGCCCAGGAATGGACCGGCAGCGGCGCCCCCCAATCCGACCGGTGGACCGGCTCCGTGGGCGCCATGGCGCTCACCTACCCCTCGGCTCCCGGCTCCGCCTCGAACCGGACGGTCCTCCTTCCCACGGCCAGCGCCCAGTACGGCAAGTTCTACCTGGGGTCCAGCCGGGTGGCGGTGGGCTTCGGGGGCGGGATCCAGCTGTGGCGGACGCCGGCATGGACCTGGGAACTGGGCCTGGGGGTGGGTGACGGCCGGCCGGAAAGCCGTGCTCCCGAACTGGCAGGCATGGGCGACCGGAACCGGAGCGTCTGGGCCGGCACGGGCATCCAGTGGCGCAGCCGGGGCTGGAGCGCCAGGGCCAACCTGGCCCATGGGCTGTCCGACGATGGGGGCAACCGCGCCACGGCCGGAGTGGGCCGCACCTTCCCCCTGGCCCCCGGCTGGAGCCTCACCGCGGGCCTCCACGCCAGCTGGTCCGACGCCGACAATCTCGCCTACGATTTCGGCATCTCCCCGGAGCAGGCCCAGCGGCGGTCGGCGCTGGTGGCCGCCGGGGACACCCGCCTGAAGCCGGGCGAGACCGGCCCCTTCGCCCCGGGCGCGGGACTGCGGGACGTCGGGGGGATCCTCATGCTGGCCTACCGGTCGGGACCCCGCCTCACCTGGCACGGGATGCTGTTCGGGGGCACGTTCCAGGGGGATGCGCGCCGGAGCCCCCTGGCGCGCAGGGATTCCTTCCTCAACGCCGGCCTGGGGTTCAGCTACCGCCTGGGGGACTAGGGAACTAGGCTACGATGAACCCATGACTCCCAGAGGCTGGAAGCGATTCCTGTCCCGGCTCCGGCGGCTTCCGCTGAGGCTCCGGAAGGTGCTGCGCGGGGGCACCGAGGGGCTGCACCTCAGCAAGGTCAAGGGCGCGGGCCTGACCTTCGTGGAGAACCGGCCCTACGTGCCCGGGGACGATCCCCGGACCATCAACTGGCCCCTCACGGCCCGCACGGGCGAGCCCATCGTCAAGGTCTTCCAGGCCAGCCGCGAACTCATCGTGTGGCTGGTGGTGGACCCCTCGCCCTCCATGTTCCTGGGGGATCCCGTCAGCCCCATCCGGTGGGCGATCGAGATCTGCGGGGCCGCCCAGGCCACCACGGCCGCGGGCAAGGACCGCCTGGGACTCCTGGTGCCCGGGGACGCGACCACGCCGCCCCTGCGCATCGCCCCGCGCCGGGGCCGGGTCCAGGGCCTCCACCTCCTGGAGGCGCTGGCCGGACGCGGCCCGGCCATCCCGGGCCCCGCGGACTGGCAGGCCGCGCTGGGGCACTGGGGCGACCACGGACGGGGCCACCGGCTCTGGATCCTGAGCAACGGAGCCGGGCTCCAGGGCCTGGCCCCGCTCCTCAAGCCCCTTGCCGCGCGGCACCGGGTGGTGTGGTTCCGTCCCGACCAGCCCCACTACCGCCACATGCCCAACTGGCCCGACCCGGGCTTCCCCGCCAACGTCGAGCGCCAGGACTGGAACATCATGGAGGACCCCGTCACGCGCCTGGGGATCTGGCTCAAGGGCGGAGGCGCCTGATGGGGACCCCCGTGTGGAAGGCGCCCGCCGAACTGCCCATGGGCAGGCTGGGGACACTGGAACTGCGGGACGACGACCCCGCGGCCCCGCCCCTGCCCCGGCCCGGGGACGAGCGCCTGGGTCCCCTGGCGGTGCGGGGGGTGGACCCGCTCAAGGACGGCCGCGGCTGGCGCATCACCGTCCAGCCCCTGGGACCGGGGCTCGCGGTGGTCCGGCCCCTGGACCTGGGCGACGGCCGCAGGACCCCCGAACTGCGCATCACCGTGCCCCGCACCGTGCCCTTCGGCGCGCCCTGGGTGGCCGTGGGCGGAGGCCGGGAGGACATCCTGCCCCACGTGCCCTTTCCCTGGCCCTGGGCCACGCTCCTGCTGATCCCCCTGGCCGCGGCGGCCTGGGGCCTTCGCCGCCGCCACGTCAAGGGCTCCGAGGGGCGCCGGCGCCGCGCGGCCCGCAAGGCCTTCGCGCACCACTACCCCCCCCGGGAGCCGGGCCGGCTCGCCCTGGACGCGGCCCACGCCACGGGCCGGGAACTCCTGGCGGCCCACCTCGGCGACGACGCCCTGGGCTGGGGCGCCGAGGCGCTGCGGGCCCGGGGCCTGGACGTCTGGGCCACCTGGGCGCTGAGCCTGGACGCGGCCCGCTTCGCCCGCACCGAGCCTCCCTTCCCGCCGGTGGGCGAGCTCCTCCACGCGCTGGAGGGGAAATGAGCCTCGCCCTCCGCTACCCGTGGCTCCTGCTGCTCCTCCTGCCGGGCATCTGGATCGCGGTGCGCACCAGCTACCGGTGGGGCATCCCCAGCTCCCGGCCTTCGGGGCGCGCGGCGCGGTGGCTGTCCCACCTCATGCCCGCCCTCATCGTGGCTCTCCTGGTGGTGGCGGCCGCGGTGCCCGAGCGGCGCGCCGAGGTCGCGGGGCGGGCCCCGGTGGTCGACTTCGCGGTGGTGCTGGACGGTTCCAGTTCCATGATGGCCCTGGACGGCGGGGCCAAGGAGGACCGCTGGAACGCCGCGCGCCGGCTGCTCAAGCACTTCATTGCGGGAAGGCCCCACGACCGCTTCGCCATGGTGCTGTTCAGCGCCCACCCGGTCACGCTCAGCCCCCTCACCGCCGACCACGTGCGCCTCTGGACCATGCTGGAGCGCCTGGAGATCGAAAGCCGGGACGACGGCACGGCCATCGGCAGCGCGCTGATGACCGCGGTGCGCCGCCTCTCGGACAGCCCCGCCCGCTCCCGGGTGATCCTGCTGCTCACCGACGGCGCCCAGAACCGGGGCCACGTGGAGCCCGCCGAGGCCGCGGAGGAGGCCCGGCGCAACGGCATCCGGATCCACACCGTGGCCATCGGCGGCGACGGGGACGCCCTCTATCCCTTGGAGGGCGGCGGCTTCGCCAGCCTCAAGGTGGAGACCGATCCCGAAACCCTCAAGCGCATCGCCCAGGCCACCGGCGGCGAGGCCTTCAGCGCCGGCGACCCCGCGGGCCTGGCCCGGAGCATGACCGCCATCGACGCGCTGGAGAAGACCGCCCTGCCCGTGGACGCGCCCACCGAAGGCCGGCCCCTGGCGCGCTGGTTCCTGCTGGCCGCGGGCATCCTGGCCGTGCCCCTGGCCCTGGACCTGGGGCGCAAGCGCGGCCGGCCCGCCCCGGCCTGGATGGTGGACGCATGATCCCCGGCACCTTCACCCACCCCGCCCTCCTGTGGCCCGGCCTGGGCCTGACGGGGCTGGCCCTGGCGCTGGGCCTGTGGGCCCAGAGCCGGCCCGGGCTCGGCGTGCGGGTGGTGGGGCAGATGCCCCTGGCCCAGGGCCTGGGGCTCGCCTTCATCCTCCTGGGCGCCGCCATCGGACTGGCCGAGCCCCGGTGGGGCGCGCCGGAGGCCCCGCGGCTCACGGTGCGCGTGGTGCTGGACGCCAGCCGCTCCATGGGGGTGCGGGACGCGCCGGGCCCAGGCGGCGCCATGCGCACGCGGTGGGAAGCGGCCCTGGGCGTACTGGACCGCCTCTGGTCGCAGCCCAACCCCGGCATCCTCTTCAGCCTGGACCTCCTCACGGGCGACGCCATCCCGCTCCTGCCCCCGGGGGACGACCTCCGCCTGCTCCGGGACGCCCCCCGGGCCGTGACCCCCGGCGAGCTGGGCTCCCCGGGCACCTCCATCGGCCGCGGCCTGCCCCAGGTGGCCGCCCAGGCCGGACCCCGCACCCCCGAAGTGATCCTCCTGATCGGCGACGGCGAGGAGACCTGGGAGGCGCCGGAGGAGGCCCTGCGGCGCGCCTCGGCCCAGTTGGCCAAGGCGCGGCTGCCCCTCTACACCCTGTGCGTGGGACAGACGACCAAACAACCCGTGGCCTCCGGCGGACCGGACGAGGCGCTCTTCAGCCAGGCCCGGCCGGACTACATGGCGGACCTGGCCAAGGCCGCTGGCGGCCGCGCCCTGGCCCCGGGGGACGACCTGCCCCGGCTGTTCCAGGACCTGGCCCAGGGCCGCGAGCCCCTGCCCATGTCCCGCTCCCTGCTGCCCGCCCACCCCGAGGCCGGGGCGTGGCTGGCCCTGGCCGGCATCTGCATCTGGCTTGCCGCCGCGGGCAAGCCCATGCGGGCCTGGCGCCCCTTCCTGCTTGTGCTGGCAGCCCTGGGGGCCCCGGCCCGGGCCGAACTGCCCGTGCCCCAGTCCATCCGGGCCTGGATGGCCCAGAGCGCCCTGGAGCGCGAGGACCTGGCCGCGGCCCAACGGTGGAAGCCCCGGGGCGACGCCCCCAGCCACCGCCTCCTGCGGGCAAGCATCGAACTGAAGTCGAAGGCCCCCAAGGAGGCGCTGGAGACCCTCGCCCCGCTCACGGGCCTGGGCGCCCCCCGCCCCCTGCCCCCCTGGCGCGCCCCCGCCCTCCTGCTGGCCGCCAAGGCCAGCATGGACCTGGGCCGCCCCGAGGACGCCCGTACCCTCCTGGAGCGCGTGCTCACCGAGCAGCCCGGACGCGAGGAGGCCATCCATAACCTCCAGACGCTCCTCAAGGACCCCGGCCCGCCGCCCCCCAACCCCAAGAAGCCGCCCCCGCCCCCGCCCAGCCAGGCCGCGCGGCAGGACGAACTGGACGGCCTCAAGCAGCGGCTGCCGAAGAAGCCCCCGGGAGGGGTGAAGGATATCTAGCCATCGGTCCGGCTCCACGCGCGCTTCCGGGAACCCACCGGCGGTTCCCCCATGGCTTGGCTTCAGGTTTGGCGATCCCCGTCGCATTGCCAAGCCGGAACGGCGGCATATTATTAATAATTAGTCAAGGAGTACCCATGCCCAGACCCTCGGCCTTCGTCCTGGTTGGCCTCGCCCTGCTCGCCCCCCCCACCCTCCGCGCCGCGGATCTGGATTCCCCCCTGCGCTTCGGCCTCCAGGCGACGGCCGCCAGGCCCCTTGCGGACCTCAAGGCCATCAATGGCCGCACCGGGGCGGGCGGCGGGCTGTTCTTCGAGTCGGACCAGGGCCAGGGCTGGACCCTGCGCACCCGCCTGGACTTCCTCACCTTCCGGGAGGACGCGGCCCGGACCCGGGGCATCCTGAACGACATGGTGGCGCCCCGCACGGTCCGGGTCAGCGCCAACCAGGTCTCCCTGGGCGTGGAGGTGCGCCACGGCGTGCCCGGGCTGGGGGGCACCTTCATGCTGGGCGGGGTGACCCTGAGCCGGGTGGAGTTCGGTACCGTGGGCCCGGTGGCCTCCGGGGCCGGAATCGGCTGGGACAAGCAGAAGACGTCCATGAAGGTGGGCTTCGCCGCCGGGGCCGGCTACCGGTTCACGGACGCCGTGGCCGTGTCGGTGCGGTACGCCGCCACGAACCTGGGCGGGGTGACCCTGGCGACCCTGGAGGGGGGGCTGGAGTACCGGTTCTAGAACTTCAGGACGAGGCCGAACCCGGTACCTGAGCGGTCCAGGGTGATGGCCAGGTCCTTGGAGATGGTGTCGGTGGGCACCTTCCAGGACTCCCCGGACGTGAAGACCCGGACTCCCAGCCACGCCAGCGGGAAGTAGCGCACGTCCGCCCCTGCGTGGTGGTACCGGGCGCCCTTGTAGCCCAGGTAGTGGTAGTAGCCCCGCATGACCAGCCGGCCGTCCAGGCCGGAGTAGCCCACCGAGGGCCCCACCTGCGGCATGGGCAGGCCCGACTTGAAGGAGGCCTTGGACGTGACGCCGGTGAGGTAGCTCGTGCCCGTGGCGTTGAGGTCCAGGACGGTGCCGCGCACCCCCAGATCCACCCCGATCCAGAACCCGGGCGTCCGCATGAAGCGGATCGTCCAGTTCCCCGTGTAGTTGGTCATCTTCACCGTCGTGGCCACCGTGGCCTGGGCGTTCCAGGTCTGGCCCGAGATGGTCACGTCCCGGGAAATGAGGTTGGAGCCCGCGTAGTCCTGGGATTCCGCGGACAGTTCGAGCCCGAAGCGGGGCCCCTGGTATTCCAGGGCGACGCCCACGCGGGTGGAGTCCTTGGCCAGGGCCAGGTCCTTGACGATGTCGAAGTTGACCGGTTCGCCGTCCTGCATCCCGGTGTAGCTGCCTTCCAGGGTCGGGGCCACCCGGTGCAGGTCGAGGTACCAGGCCCCCCGGGACTGGGAAAAGGCGGGAAGCGCCGCCAGGATGGCTGCTGAAAGGACCAGGGTCCGCATGTGACCTCCTTGTTCCGAACCGGCCCTAGCCGAGGGTGATGATGCCGCCGTTGATGTTCACCGTGCCGTGGTCGAAGGTGGCCGTGACCGTTTCGCGGGTCGCGGCGCCGGTCGCCCGGTTATCCGTGATGACGAGGCTGCCCGTGACCGGATAGGCGCCGCCCTTCGCCCAGACGAGGGGACGGACCGGATCGATCTGCACGGCCACGCTGTCCCCGGTGGCGTTCGCCACGCCGAAGGTGCCGGTGAGGGTGAACCCGTTGGCCGTGGTGGTGCTGGCCAGGTCGCAGGTGAAGGTCCAGGCCTTGCTGTTGGCCGGGACCGAGGTGTCGGTCACGGTGATCTTGAAGCCGGGATCGGCGATGACGGTGCCCAGGTTGCCGTTCACCACCGCGGCGAGGCTGCCGGTGTACACCCACTGGACCGTGGCGCTCCGGGTGTTGACCAGGGACCCGAAGGTCTCCGTGTAGGTGTGGGCGGATCCGGAAGGCGTGTCGGAGAGCGTCAGGGTCCCGGCGAGGGTCCCCCCGCTGCCGGAGCGGCACCCGGCCAGGGCGAGGGTGGCGGTGGTGCCGTCAACCGTGGGCGTGACGCAGGACGGGTAGCTGCCGCCCAGGACCCCCGGAAGGGTCGTGAGGATGTCCGTGAGCCCGAAGACCGAGACGCCGGCGGGCGAACCCTTGATGGCCTCGGGGTCCGTGCTGGAGGTGTCCACCTTCGATTCGGTGGCGCATCCCACCAGGACGGCGATGCCCGCCGTCACCAGAAGCTTTGACAACTTCATGGAAACTCCCTTCGAGGGGCAACCGGCCCCGACCCCCTTCGGCGGGAAACCGCCTTGGGTTATTTCTTCAATTTGGCCGAGTTGTTAATCCACTCGGCAAAGGGCCCGGCCGGCAGGTACCCGGGCTGCTGGGCCAGGACCTGGCCGTTCTCGTCGAGGATGAAAAGGGCGGGGAAGCCCTCGACCTTGTATTTCGCCTCAAGGGCCTTGTCGGCCGTGGGGGACCCGTCCTTGAGCTGGGTCTTGACGCTGAGCGGGACCACCTTGGCCAGGGCCTCCTGGGCCACGGCGGTGGGGAAGGTGTCCTTCTGCAGCTTGATGCACCAGCCACACCATTCGGTCCAGACGTCCATGAAGATGACCTTGTGCTCCTTCTTCGCCCGGGCCTGGGCGGCGGCAAGGTTGGTTTCCCACTTGACGTCCTTGGCCGCGAGGGTTCCGGCGACGAGGAAAGGGATCAGGAGCAGTTTCACGGGCACCTCCATGGTGTGACCAACCATACGGCAAGATCGCCCTAACCGGAAGGGGGGGCCGGCCGTATCCCCTTCGACCGGCCACAACCCAACCGTCCCCCTCAAGGAGGCCCCATGAACAGTGTTTTCGCAACACTCGCCCTTTCCACGCTCCTGGCCGGTTCCGCCATCGCCCAGGCCCCCCGGTTCATCGTCGTGGACGTCGTCAGCAAGTCCAGCCTCAGCCACCACCGGGAAGACGGCCCCAAGGAGGTCCACGCCCGCATGCCCATCTCCTTCGCCAAGGGCCTGCTTGAAACCGCCAACTCCACCGAGGTCAAGGTCAACGGCAAGACCCGGAAGGATTTCAAGATCGACCAGCTCATGGCGCTCCTGGAAACCGCAAAGGCCGGCGACGTCCTCCTGGAGCTCACCACCGACAAGGGCGATCTGGTCAAGATCACCCTACAATGAGCGGATGTCCGTAACCTCCGAGACCCTCATCCGCGTCCGCTACGCCGAAACCGATGCCATGGGCATCGTGCACCACGCCGTCTACCCGGTGTGGATGGAACTGGGGCGTTCGGACCTGCTCAGGCAGCTCGGCGACGGCTACGCCCGGTGGGAAGCCCAGGGCGTGATGCTCTCGGTGAGCGGGATCAGCCTCACGTACCGGGCCCCGGCCCGGTACGACGAGCTGGTCACGGTCACCACAAGGCTCAAGGAGGCCGCGCGCAGGAAGCTGGTGTTCGCCTACGAGGTCACCCGCGACGGCACGCGCCTCGTAGAAGGCGAGACCGTCCACATCGTCACGGGCCCCGACGGCCGGAACCGCACCCTGCCGGACGCGATGCTGGCCCTGGTGGCCTCGGCCCTATAGACTGGGCACATGAGCCTCAGGACGATCTCCCTCCACAACACGATGACCCGCAAGGTGGAACCGGTGGCGCCGCTGGAACCCGGCACCGTCACCATGTACACCTGCGGCCCCACGGTCTACAACTTCGCCCACATCGGCAACCTGCGCACCTTCCTCTTCCAGGACCTGATGAAGCGCACCTTCCTGGCCGCGGGCTACCGGGTGCGCCACTGCATGAACATCACGGACGTCGAGGACAAGATCATCCGCGACTCCCAGAAGGACCTGGAGCCCGGCTCGGACAACAAGGCCCGCCACGCGGCCATGGGCCGACTCACCGCGCACTTCACCAAGGCCTTCCTGGACGACCTCGCGGCGCTCCGGATCATCGAGCCCACCTACACGCCCCGCGCCACCGACTACATCCCCCAGATGGTCGACCTGATCCGGAGCCTGGAGGAACGCGGCCTGGCCTACGTGCGGGACGGATCGGTCTACTACCGCATCGCGGGCCTGCCCCACTACGGATGCCTGGCCCACCTGGACCGGGAAGGCATGAAGGCCGGGACCTCGGTGGACGCCGACGAGTACGAGCGGGATGCCGTGCAGGACTTCGTGCTGTGGAAGGCCGCCAAGGAAGGCGAGCCCTGGTGGCCGAGCCCCTGGGGCCCCGGCAGGCCGGGCTGGCACATCGAGTGCTCGGCCATGGGCATCGAGCTCCTGGGCCCCCGGGTCGACATCCACTCGGGCGGCGTGGACCTGGTGTTCCCCCACCACGAGAACGAGATCGCCCAGAGCGAGGGCAGCCTGGGCCACCGCTGGGTCAACACGTGGGTCCACGGCGAGTTCCTCCTGGTGGAGAACGAGAAGATGTCCAAGAGTCTGGGCAACTTCTTCACCCTGCGGGACCTGGTGGCCAAGGGCTACGACCCCGCCACCTTCCGGTTCACCATCCAGTCCAACCACTACCGGAAGGTGCTCAACTTCTCCTTCGAGGGGCTCCGGGGCGCCGAGAACGCCCTGCGGCGCATCCGCCAGTTCCGCAAGCGCATGGAGGGCGACGGCACCCAGGCCGGCCAGGGCGCCATGAAGGAGGCCATCGACCCCCTCAGCCGCGTGGAGACGGCCCGGGAGGGCTTCTGGGCCGGCATGGCCGACGACCTCAACGCCCCCGAGGCCCTGGCCGCGCTCTTCACCCTCATCACCGACATCAACGCCCAGGACGACCGCGTCGCCCTGACCCGGGAGGAACGGGACGCCGTGCTGGCCTTCCTGGACGAGACCAACGAAGTCTTCGCCTGCTGGCCCCACGAGGAGGAGGCGTCCCTGGACGCCGACGTGGAGGCCCTCATCGAGCGCCGCCGGCAGGCCAAGGCCGCCAAGAACTGGGCCGAGTCCGACCGCGTGCGGGACGAACTCAAGGCCATGGGCATCCTCCTGGAGGACAGGAAGGACGGCACCGTGGGCTGGCGGAGAGCCTAGCCCCCTAGGAGACTGTCCAAGTATTCCTCGGGGCCGAGTAATACTTGGACAGCCTCCTAGAGCTGGTCCAGCGCCTCGGCCACGCCTCCGGGATCCAGGTCCTCCAGGCACTGCCGCCGCCGGCATTGGCGTTCCCGGCAGGGGGAGCATTCGATGCCCGTGCGCAGCACCACGCCGGCCCCCTGGGGCAGGCCGGCCACCACGGGGTCCGAACCGCCGTACACGCCCACCGCCTTCACCCCCAGGACCACCGCCAGGTGCAGGAGGCCCGTGTCCGGGGCCACGACCCGGCCGGCCTGACGCAATGCGGCGGCCAGCTGCCACAGGCCCATGGAAGGCAGGGCCTCGACGCCGGTGGCGCCCGGAAGCCAGGCGCGCAGGTCCTCCTCCTCGGGCCCCAGGGACCAGCGCAGCTGGTACCTGCCCTTGAGGCGCTCCGCCAGGGCGATCCAGTGCCGCAGGGGCCAGCGCTTGATGGCGCCCCGGCGGGAGGCTCCGGGCACCAGGACGGCCCGGGGGCGGCCATCGGCGGCCCACACCGGGCCCGGATCCGGCAAGGGCGCGTCGGCCAGGGCCGGGCGGAACGTCGCCAGACCCGGGATCCCCCGGCTTTCGCCGAAGGCCCCGGCCAGGCCCAGGGCCTGGGCGTACCGGGTCTGGCGCAGGTACGGGAGGGGCCGCGTCTGGAGAAATCCCGCCCCCTCCCGGGCGAGGCCGTCCCCCCAGCGCTCGGGGATGTCGGCCAGCCACGGCGGCAGGGCGGACTTCAGGATCCCGTGGAAGTCCAGGGCCACGTCGGCCCCGCGCAGCTCGCCCGCGACCCGCCGGAGCTCCCCGAGGGCGGTCAGGGGATTGCCCAGCCTGCCCCGGCGCACCACCACCGGCTCCAGCCAGGGCATGGGCGCCAGCAGGAAGGCGTGGCGGTCCTCCACCACGGCCTGGAATCGCGCGCCGGGGAAGGCCGACCCCAGGCTGGCCCAGGCGGGCAGGACCCTGAGCACGTCCCCGAGGGCGGAAAGGCGAAGCAGTACGATGCGCATGGGGGCGATTCTACTACCTGCCGACGCCGGGCGGATGCTCGCCGGTGGCGCATCGCCGCCGGCCGATTCCAGGGGCGGCCGCCCCGCCCTTGGGCGTACCCTGGTTCCATACCCTCCGGGAGCCCACGTGTCCGAGATCAGCGCCTACCTCCAGTCCCTGCACCTGGCCCTGGCCGGGAGCGACCCCGCCCTCGTGCAGGACGCCCTGGCCGAGACCGAGGCCCGGTTCCGCAAGGAACGGGAGCGCCTCGCCTGGGCGGAGCCCATGCTTTCGGACCCCGAGGCGGTGGCGCGGATCCTGGCCTCCCTGGGGTCCCCCGCGGAGCGGGCCGAGTCCTACCGCCAGCGCGAGCGGGTGGTGGCCGAAGCCCTGGCCCCGGTCCCCTATGCGCCCCCCGCCGATCCCGGCGAGGAGCTCCCCCCGCCCAGGCCGTGGCCGTCCTTTTTCGGCGTCTTCCTGGACCCCCGGGCCTACACGTCCCTGGTCTACCTGCTGATGGCCATGTTCACCGGCATCTTCTATTTCGTCTGGGCGGTCACCGGCCTTTCCATCTCCCTGGGGTTCATCATCCTCGTGATCGGCGTGCCCCTCCTGGCGGTCTTCCTGGGCTCCGTGCGGGCCCTGGGCCTGGGCGAGGGGCGTCTGGTGGAGGCCATGCTGGACGTGCGCATGCCGCGGCGCCCTCCCCTCCTGCCCGAGGGAAAGACCTGGACCGACCGCCTCAAGGGCCTCTTCGTGGATTCCTACACCTGGAAGTGCCTGACCTACCTCATCCTCCACCTGCCCCTGGGCCTCGTCAGCTTCTCCTTCGCCCTGATGGGGATCACCCTGTCCCTGTCGCTGGTGGCGGCCCCCTTCGCCCACTGGTTCTTCCACGTGCCGATCGTGGTGTGCTTCGGCCAGGAGTACGTCCTCCCCCTCTGGATCCAGGTGCTCCTGCCCCTGGGCGGGGTCCTGGGACTGGCCGGCACGCTGCACCTGGCCCTGGGCCTGGGGAGGCTCCACGGGGCGCTGGCCCGGGCTCTCCTGGTGCGCCGCTGACGTTTGCGCATTTGGTCATAGCTTTCCACGTTTGCAAAATGCCCCCCTCGGCCTGACAATTGTGGGAACCATGAGAGGGCCCATCCACATGCGCATCCACACCGGCTTGGTACTTACGCTGCTCAGCACCCCCGCCCTGGTCGCCCAGGCGCCCGCCGCTCCGGCGACCCTCGGCCAGCGCCTTGCTGCGGAAAGGCCTGAAATCAAGAAACTTAATGACGCCTTCGAATACGCCCAGGCCCAGGCCCGGGCCGAGGCCCTCATCCCCGCGACGAAGCCCGCCTTCGACAAGTCCAGCGTCAACAACCTGCACATGAGCACCCTCACCTACGCGGACCTCTGCCAGGTCTACTTCCTGGCCTTCCAGGCCGCCGACAACAACGGCCAGTGGGAAAAGGGCCTGGAGTACCTGACCAGGGCCCTGGAAACGGCCAAGGAGAACGTGGCCTCCGGCAAGGACGGCCTCACCGAGCAGCGCGACTACCACAAGAAGAGGGCCGAGGCCTTCCAGGGGTTCATGGACAAGAACGCCGATGCCATCCGCCTGCTCAAGGCCAAGACCAAGCTCGAGGACTACGAGGAGGGCGCCATGGCCCAGGTGAAGGCCTGGGAGAAGGAGAAGGCCGAGGGCGAGAAGTGGAGCAAGTTCTTCCAGTACGACCTCGATCTGGCCTCCCGCAACGTGGACGACTTCCAGAAGTTCGTCGATCTCCAGACCAAGAAGATCAAGGACCAGCAGGCCGACATCGACACCTACAAGGGCCACCCCGGCGACAAGGACAAGTGGGCCGAGGCCGTGGCCTCCAGCAAGGCCTACCTGGATTCCTTCACCGAGAAGGCCGACAAGGTCGCCTTCCTGCACCGCCTGAAGGTGCTGGCCCCCGACAACCGCAAGGTGGAGAACGCCCTGGACGTGGCCCTGGGCCGGGCGGTTCCCGACAAGCCCGCCCCCGCCAAGAAGAGGCGGTAGTCTTCCGGACCCACCCGGGCGAACCTTGGGGCCACCCCGGCTTGGACGCCGGGGTGGCCCCAAGTGTTAGGCTTGGAGAATGGCACATCGAAAAAATCAAGGCCCATCCCGCTCCTTCTCCCCCCGCCCCAGCCGCCCCGGCCGCCCCGACCGCCCCATGCCCCCCGCACCCGGGTCCGCGGCGCGGGTTTCGGAGACCTTCGAGGCCACCTTCCTGGGCCACCCCGAAGGCACCGGCGGCTTCCTGCGGCCCGTGGGCGCCACCCGCGGCCAGCGCCTCGACCTGCTCGTGGACTGGCGGGAGGGCCACGGCGCCATCCACGGCGACAAGGTCCAGGCCGAGATCACCGGCACCACCTATGACGGCCGCCCCAAGGCCAAGGTGCTGCGCGTCCTCTCCCGCAACCCCAACCCCATCCCGGCCCACCTCCAGAAGCAGGAGTGGGGCTGGCGCGCCATTCCCCTCGAGCCCCGCCTCTCCCAGATCGTCAGCGTGCCCCCCACGGACCTGGCCGGCGACGGCGACCTGGTCAGCGTGCAGCTCGACCCCGATCCCGCCGCGCAGCAGATCAGGGGCGTAGTGAAGGCCCGCCTGGGCCGCCCCACCGACCTGCGCATCGAGAACAAGCTCACCGCGGCCCTCTTCAACCTGCGCACGGAGTTCCCCGACGCGGTCATGGAGGAGATGGCCCCCTTCCCCACCTCCATCCCCGAGGCCTGGATCCAGGGCCGCGAGGACCTGCGGGAAACGCTCACCGTCACCGTGGATCCCCCCTCCGCCAAGGATTTCGACGACGCCATCAGCCTGGAGGTCCTGCCCGACAGCGAGGACGGCGGCTGGATCCTGGGCGTGCACATCGCCGACGTGAGCCACTACGTGGCCGAGGGCGGTCCCCTGGACACCGAGGCCCTGCTCCGGGGCACCTCGGTGTACTTCCCCGACCAGTGCATCCCCATGCTCCCCGAGCGCCTCTCGGGCGAGCTGTGCAGCCTGCGGGAGGGGGTCGACCGCCTCACCATGACCGCCTGGATCACCCTGGACGCGAACCTCCAGGTGCGGGAGACGCGCCTGGCCGAATCCGTCATCCGCTCCCGCAAGCGCCTCACGTACGACGAGGTGAAGGAGGGCTGCATGGACAACGCCCAGGCCCGGCGCAAGGACATGGGCCGGGACGTGGCGGAGATGCTGGACGAGGCCCTGCGGGTCTCCCGGAGCCTCACCGCCAAGCGCCTGGGCCGGGGCGCCCTGAACCTGGACACGGACGAGACGGAATTCGTCTTCGGGGAGGACGGCCGGCCCGTGGACGCCCGCCGCTACGCCCACCACGACGCCCACCGCATGATCGAGGAGTTCATGCTGCTGGCCAACGAGGCCGTGGCCACCTTCTTCACCCGCCGGAAGATCCCCACCATCTACCGGGTGCACGACGTGCCCGACCCCCTCAAGCTGGAGGCCTTCAAGGAGGTGGCCGCGGCCTTCGGGCTGCTGCGCCCCTACGACCCGGCCACCCCCGAGGTGCTCAACGCCATGCTGGACAAGATCCGCGGCGGCCCCCTGGAGGCCATGCTCAACACCCTCCTGGTGCGCAGCCTCAAGAAGGCCGAATACAGCGCCGACAACATCGGCCACTCGGGCCTCGCCCTCCACGACTACCTGCACTTCACCAGCCCCATCCGCCGCTACCCCGACCTCGCCGTCCACCGGGAGCTGCGCAAGGTCCTCCGGAACAAGCCCCTGCCCGACGGCCTCCACAGCATCCTGGCCGTGGTCGCCAAGCAGTGCAGCGACACCGAGCAGGGCGCCGCCGAGGCCGAGCGCGAGAACGACAAGTGGAAGACCTGCCTGCTCATGCGAACCCGCATCGGGCACCGGTACGACGGGCGCATCCAGGGATTTTCCCTGAAGGCCGCCTTCGTGCGCCTGGACAGCCCCTTCGTGGAGGTGGGCGTTCCCCTGGGCGCCCTGGGCGGCGAGTTCACCGTGGACGAGAACCGCACCCGGGCATCCACCGCCGGGTCGGGGGTCGTGCTGGCCATCGGCGACCCCGTGAAGGTGGAGATCACCGGCGTGGACGAGGACCTGCGCCGCGTCTCGGCCTGGGTGGTGGAGGCCAAGGCGAAGAACGGCCAGGGCAAGCCCGTCACCTTCGTGCCCAGCCTCGCCGCCCCCGTCCACCTGCGGGAGGCCGACTTCGTCCGCGAGCCCCTGCCCCCCCGGGGCCGGGGACCCCGGACGGCGAGGCAGGCCCCGGAACCTGACCGCAAGGCCCGCCCCGGGACGTCCAAACCCTACGTGCGCCCCGGCAGCCCCGGCGGCGCCCAGGCCCGTCCCAAGCCCCCCAAGGGAAGCGTCCGCGGCCCGGCGCGCCGGAAGAAGGGCTAGCCCGTGGCGGTGCCCACCACCATCTGCCTCGGCGTGGACCCCGGCTCCCTGGCCTGCGGCTACGCCGTGGTGAGCCGGTGCGGTTCCCGCCTTGAGCTGGTGGAAGCCGGCGTCATCCGCTCCCAGCGGGGCGCCGACTTCGACCAGCGGATCCTGGGCATCCACCGCAAGCTCGCCGAGGTCATCGACCGCACCCACCCGGACGTCATGGCCGTGGAGTCGCCCTTCGTGGAGAAGAACGCCGCCACCGCCATCAAGCTGGGACAGATCCGGGGCGGCATCCTCCTCACCGCCGGCCTCCACGGCCTGCCCGTGGGCGACTACAACCCCATGCAGGTGAAGAAGGCCGTCAGCGGCTACGGCTGGGCCGACAAGACGCAGGTGGGCAAGATGGTCATGGTCCTCCTGAGCCTCAAGGAGCCCCTCCAGGCCGACGCCGCCGACGCCGCGGCCGTGGCCATCGGGCACCTCATGGCCGCGCGGACCCAGGGACGGTAGGCCTCACTCGTAGCGGAGGGCCTCGATGGGATCAAGCTTGGCGGCCTTGTTGGCCGGGTAGAGACCGAAGCCCACGCCCACGGCCGCCGGCACCAGCAGCGCCGACAGGAAGGCCCACGCGGGCACGCCGCCCAGGTGCTTCATCAGCACCTGGCTCAGCACCGTCCCGAGCACCATGCCCAGCACCGTGCCGATGATCCCGCCGGCCACGCACAGCAGGGTGGCCTCGATGAGGAACTGGAAGAGGATGTTCCGCCTGCGGGCGCCCAGGGCCTTGCGCACGCCGATCTCCCGGGTGCGCTCGGTGACGCTCACCAGCATGATGTTCATGACGCCGATTCCGCCCACCAGGAGGCTGATCCCCACCATGGCGCCGCTGGCGGTCATGAGGGTCTTGCCGATCTTCTCCACCTGGGCCACGGCCTTCTCGTTGCTCTCGAGCATGAAGTTGTCCGCGTCGTCGCCCCGGAGGCCGCGGATGCGGCGCAGGCCCTGGCGCAGGGTGTTCTCCGCCTCCTTCACGGGGACCCGGGCGTCCACCTGGAGGCGCCAGAAGGGGCTGTCGAAGGCGCCGGGGCGGGCCAGCTCCCGCAGGCTCCCGAAGGGCACGAAGAACATGCCGTCGGGGCCCCACATGGCGGCGTCCTCGTCCTCGCCCTCGCTGGGCATGAAGGGGATCTCCCCGTGCTTTTTCAGGATGCCCACCAGTTCCACGGTCTGGCCCGAGACGGTGAAGTGCTTGCCCACGGAGTGCTCGCCCAGGCCCAGGTCCTCGGCGATCTGGGCGCCCAGGATCGCCAGGGGGGCCCGGGTCGTGCGGTCCGTGGCGCTGAAGTTGCGGCCGCAGGCCAGCTCCCGGTTGGAAAGGTCCAGCCCGTTCTCGTCCACGGCGGTGAGGTAGGTCACCCGCCGGGTGACGGCGCCGGCCTTCACCACCATCTGGGGGCTGAAGATGTTGGCCTGGGGGCTGGCCACCAGGATCTGCGGCATGAGTTCGCGCAGTTCCCGGATGGTCTGGTGGTCCATGGGCATGCGCCGGATCTTGGCCGTCTTGAACCGGGAATAGGGAACCCAGGCGCTGACGAAGAAGGTGTGGGTCCCCTCCTGCTTCACGTCGGACATGATGCGGCCTTCCAGGCCCTTGGTGAGGTTCACGACGGTGATGACCGACCCCACCCCGATGATGATGCCCAGGGTCGTCAGCATGCTGCGCATGCGGTGCGCCCAGATGCTGGCCAGGGCGGTGCGGAAGGTCTCCTGGAAGCGCGTCCAGCCGTTCACGGCTTGTCCTTCTTGACCTTCACGGCGGTGCCCCCGGCGAGGGTGGCGAGCGGCTTGGCGGGGCCGTTGATCACCACGTCCCCCGCCTGGAGTCCGCTGAGCACCTCCGCGGCGCGCCGCGTGGCGAGCCCCAGGGTGACGCCGCGCTCCTCGGCCTTGCCGTCCTTCACCACGAACACGACGCTGCGGCTGCCGGACAGGAGCCCCAGGCCCCCGGCCTTGGCCTCCCGGTCCTGGATGGCCGGCAGGGACACCGCGAGGACGTCCTTGTGCTCGGCGGTGAGCACCGCGACCCGGGCGCTCATGCCGGGCCTGAGCGCGGCGCGGTCCTGGGCGCTGCCTTCCAGGAGGACGCGCACCTTGTAGCTCTGGGCCTCCTGCGAATTGGACGTGCTGGATCCCGTGGGCCGGTCGGTGCTGCTGGCCACGGTGAGCACCCTGCCCTGGAAGATCCGCCCGGGAAGGGCGTCCACGGTCACTTCCGCGGGCTGCCCCACGGCGACCTTCACCACGTCCAGCTCGCCCACACGGATCTCGGCCATCATCTCCGAGAGGTCCGAGATCACCATCATGACGGCCCCGGCCAGGTTGGTGGTGCCGGCGATGGCGGTCTCGCCCTTCTCGGCCTTGAGGCCCGTCACCTGTCCGGCCATGGTGGCGCGGATGACGGTCTTGCTCAGGTCGTCCTGGGCGATGGCGGCCTGGGCCTCGGACTGCTGCACCGCCACCCGGGCCCGCTCCAGCGTGGTGGCCGCGGTGTCCCGGGCCAGCTTGACCTGCTGGAACTCCTCCAGGGAGGTCAGCCCGGCCTTGAAGAGCCGGTCCTGGCGCACGAAGGTCTGGTCCTGCTTGGCGAAGGTGGCCTGGGCGATCTCCAGGTCCTTGCGCGCCATGCGGAGCCCCATCTCGGACTGGTTCAGGGCCTGCTTGTAGCGCTCCTGGTCCAGGGTCACCAGCAGGTCGCCGGCCTTCACCCACTGGCCGTCGGCGACGTGGATCTCCTTGATGGCCGCCGTGACCTGCACGCCGACGTTCACGCGGGTCTTGGCCTGCACCTCGCCGTTGGCCGCCACGCTGTCCCGCAGGGGCTGGCGCTTGACGGCCTCGGTGGTGAACTCGACCAGGGCCGGCCCGGAGCGCAGGCCCACCCAGCCGATGGAGGCGAGCACGCCCAGCGAACCGATACCGATGAACAACCAGGTGCGTGGGCGCGGCATGACTTTCCTTCACGTGTAAAATTGCGATCAGGGGGATGCCCCGAGCCTACCACGATAAGGACCCCCGGTGGGTCACGCAACGCTTCAGGAATTCAACGGGGACCCCGGTTCCCCAGCCCCCCCTCAGCCGCCCCTGGGCCGCGGACCCCTTTCCCGCTATCCTGGGGGGAACGCACGCCGGCGTGGCGAAATGGCAGACGCGACAGACTCAAAATCTGTTTCACGCAAGTGAGTGTCGGTTCGACCCCGACCGCCGGCACCAAGGGAAAAGCCCCGTCCGAGGACGGGGCCTTCGTTTCGCGGGCGGTCTCCGTCGGTTCAGTCGTGGCCGCAACCACCCTTTTCGGACGTCCCGTGCCCCGCCTCGCCTTCGGCGGGACCCTGCCCGGACGCCGCCCGGTAGAGGCCGTCGGCGTAGTGGATGTAGGTGATGTAGGCCGCCACGGCACGCCGGCCCGCTTCCACGTCGCCGGCCTTGGGGGTCCTGGCCGTGTAGGCGGCCTCGAACTTCTGGTGCAGGGTGGTGTGCGCCTTTTCGTTGAGGAGCTTCCAGACCGGTTTCAGGTCGCCGGTCTCCATGGCCTGGTCCCCCAGGCGGATGGCGGGGCCCATATCCAGCCCGGCGGGCTTGAGGCCGGTGTAGGGGGCCCCTTCACCGGCCCGGTGCACCCGGACCACGGTCTCGAAGAAGAACTGGTCCGCAAGCTTGCGGGCCTCGCCCCCGAGATTCCTCACCGCCACGGTCCGGTCGAAGGCTTCCCGGATCTCCTTTTCGCCGTCCTTCTGGACCCAGATGAGCACGAGGTTCACGTTGCCGGTGTCCAGGGCGCCCTGGGCCGCCTTGACCACCGGTCCGTCCAGGGTGTCGCAGTGGGCCGCGGCTTCGGGGGCCAGGGCCAGGGCGCAGGCCAGGGGCAGGACGAGTCTGGAAAGTCGCATGGGAATTCTCCTGGGTCGGGGTGGGGCGCGGGTTTCCGGCGCCGGTCAGCGGGGGGAGAGCAGGGTGAAGAGGGTGGCGCGGACCTGTTCGACTTCGGCGTCCTTGCCCGACCCCACGGACCGGGCCAGGACGAGGACCTGGAGGGTGCCCAGGACGATGGGCAGCAGGGCTTCGGGCGTCAGGTCGGTGCGGATCTCGCCGGCCCGGGCCGCTGCGGAAAGCGCGTCCAGGATGAACGCCCGGGTCCGCGTCACCAGGTTCTTGAGCCGCTTCGAGGCGGGCCTGGGAAGCGCCAGGGTGAACTGGTCCGAGAACATCAGCCGCGCGATCCCCACCTGCCGGCCCACGACCCCCGTGCGGGCCTGGAACAGGCTGGCCAGGTCCGCCAGCGGCGAACCCGTGGCCTGGGGGATGGTCGCCAGGACCACCTCCTCCACGCGCAGGGCCACCGCCTCCAGGATCTCCTCGCGGTTGGCGAAGTGGCGGAAGGGAGCGCCGGGGCTCACCCCCAGCTCCGCCGCCAGGACCGTGGAGGTCAGGGCGGAGACGCCCTGGCCGCCGATGATCCTAAGGGCGGCGTCGGCGATCTCGATCTGCTTCGGGGTGAGGGGCGTGCCGGTCATGCCACCAGTGTAAGTAAACATTTACTACCGTCAAGACCTGGATGACCGGCCGGGGTCATCTGGCCGCATGTCATTCCCGGGCACCCGATTGGGCATTGTTTCATAAATACATGTAAACATTACACATTCCCATGGGCCTGAAGACGGGTGACAGAGGGGCACAGTCTGGGAGGGTTGATCTTTCGGCAGGATTCCGCCGTCTCGAAAGCCGGGTGAAAGGACTTGTCGCCGAGGCGCCGAGGCGCCGGGGTTCGCCGAGAAAAGAACTTCTTTTAATCGGCGATCCTCGGCGTCTTCGGCGCCTCGGCGATAAGCTTTTTCTCAAAGGCTTCGAACAGATTGGATTCTGCAGAACCAAAGACCCCATTGCGCCTTTGGTCGCGGTGGGACTTATTGCTGCACGTATTCCTGGCGGCGTACGGGGGTTCCAGCCGGAGCCGCTGGGGCCTGGTGCTCGATGGGAAGGGGCCGGTCAGCGACTGTTCCACGCGACCTCCCCAACTGAAGGGGACCGAGGCCGTGGGGGCCGCGGGGGGGATCCCTGCGCGGCCCCCTGCCGCTCAGTGCGTCTCGCCGAAGGCCTCCATGACTTCGGCCATGTTCTTGTAGAGGCGGTCAGGCAGGCCTTCCAGGGCATGCACCACCTTCTCGTCGGGGTTGTTCTTCCGGACATGGTCCGCCAGGTCCATCCTCTTGCAGGGGAACTCCAGTCCTTTCAAATGCAGCGCCAAATTGGACGGCGATTCTCCACCAACGCCTCGGGTCATGACATCCTCCGTGAATAAAAGGGGTTCGGGCCGCCGGACATGACCGTCACGTCCCGCGGTTTCCATCCCGTGCCGGCAACGCAGGGGGGGTTCCGTTCCGGGCTGAACCAATGCCGCGACGCCCGCACAGTGACAGTGCCGGCGCGTCCGGATCCAGGAGCAGCCATGCCCAAGATTCCCGTTCAAACCCTGTTGCTCGTCCCCGCGATCCTCGCGGCCTCGCACCCCGACCAGGATGCCCGGATCGCCGCGGCGGCCCGGAATTCCTACAACTTCCGCGTCCACCTCAAGGGCGACGCCATCAAGGTGGCCTGCCGTTCCGGCGCGGTCAGCCTCACGGGGACTGTGGCCAACGAGTTCCACCGGACCCTCGCGGAGGAGACCGTCAAGGACCTCCCGGGCGTCGTCTCCGTGGGCAACCATCTGGTCCTCAAGGCCGAGGCCTCCGCCACGGCCCCCGACCTCTGGCTGGCCACGAAGGTCCGCACCGCCCTGCGCTACCACCGGAGCCTGGACGAGCCCTCCGTGAGCGTCTCGGCGCGGGAGGGCGTCGTCACGCTCTCGGGCCAGGTCGCCAGCGCCGCCCGGAAGGACCTCGCCCAGGACATCGCCTCGAACGTGGAGGGCGTGAAGGAGGTGAAGAACACCCTGCGCATCGGGCAACCCGGCGCCAAGACCCTGGCCGAGAAGATCGACGACGCCTCCGTCACCGCCCAGGTGAAAGCCGTGCTGCTGGCCCACCGGGGAACGCGGGGCCTGGCCACCCACGTCAAGACCGACCGGGGCGTCGTCACGCTCGGGGGCGAGGCCCGGACGCCCGCGGAGAGGACCCTGGCCGAGCGCATCACCTCGGACGTCAAGGGCGTCCGGCGCGTCAAGAACCAGATGACCGTCGCCCCCTGAGGCGGGTGCACCCGCGGGCCGGGTCCTCCC